>Ga0181524_10000492_pt1 | contig 47462 bp, 40 predicted proteins | sample PEATcosm2014_Bin_34_FD_119761 | JGI IMG/M metagenome (GOLD analysis project Ga0181524, IMG submission 119761) | Peatland microbial communities from MTU Mesocosm Facility, Houghton, MI, USA - PEATcosm2014_Bin05_60_metaG | ecosystem: Environmental > Terrestrial > Soil > Wetlands > Peat | place... | reverse complement strand
CGCATGATGCTAAAACCGCTCTGGAGGGGCTTCTCCGGTGGGGCAAGGAAGAATTTGGACTTCGCTATTCGAGCGATTCCATCCGCCGTTGGGCGTATGTAAGCGATGTAATCTTCGAAACAGATTTCCCGCTTCTTCGCATGATGAACGATACCTTGAATCACATCTCATCGAAGATAAGCGCCATCGTGCAACGGAATTTGAAGGAGGAATTGGAATTCGAGCCCGCCAAATTTTGGTTAGCTCACGACCCCAATAAAAGAAACGCATCGGTAGCTCCTTTCACTATCGAGCACCGCGCGCTGAGTCTTTTCGAAGAGAATATTTACTATAGTGAAGCGCCTCTGCCGACTGAAGATCACATATCGCTGCTTTCTGAGATAGAGGGGTCGATGAGGAAAAAATATGAAGGTTGACAAGGACAAATTCGACGCGCTTCTTAGTCGGCTGATGAGCACCCCGCCCCGAAGCGTAGCGACGTGTCAGGGGTCAGCGATCAGCCGCCCCCGTGGCAAAGTCCGCTCATCGCGCCCGGCTGGTCAGGGGCCGCTTTTCGGGGGGCGGGGCTCCGATTCCGAGACCTCCTGCAAAGCCTTACCGGAGGTGAGTTGCAACGCGCTGAATGCGCTGCAGATGTTGCAATAAAGCCAATTCACTCCTCGCGCAGCAGAATCAAAGGATCTACCGACAGTGCGCGCTGTGCCGGAATCCAGGTGGCCACGAGCCCCAGCAGCAGCATCGCGACAACAACGCCGGCCAATACCAGCGGATCGCGGGGATTGGCCTGATACACAATGTAAGCCAGCACACGTGTCGCCAGAATTCCGAGAATCAGTCCTGCCGCCGAGCCAAAAGCCAGCAATTTCAAGGGCCGTCCCAACGCTGCCTGCAACACTTCCTTGCGTTTTGCGCCCAGGGCAATACGAATTCCCAGCTCCCGCAGCCGCTTGCTGACCGTGTACGCGGCCAATCCAAAGATGCCTGTTATAGACAGCATGGCGCCCATCAGGCCCAGCACACCCAGCGACATCGTCGCCACATGCGAAGGGAATAGAGCGATGTCCAGTCCCTGGGTCCAGGTTTGGATGTTAAGCGGCAGGCTGGTATCCAGGTCCTGCAGCGCACTCCTGATGGCCGGCGCCAGTTGCTGCGGATCGCGGTTGGAGCGCACCACCAGGCATGTCAAGCTGGTGGGCGATTGAAGGAACGGGAGAAACATCGCCGGCCGCGGATCTTCGGTGAGTTGATAATATTTTCCGTCTTCCACGACACCCGCCACTTGCACGCGCGTTCCATCCTCCATCTTGTAATATCTGCCCACCGCGTTGGTGACCGAGCCGAAGATCCGGCGCGCAAACAACGCGTTCACCACGGCCACGCGTGGCGTGTTTTGATCGTCTTGCCATGAGAGACTCCGGCCGGTCAACAGGGATGTGTCCGCCGCATGGAAGTATTCGGGAGATATTTTGAACACCTGGACGGTGGCGGCGGCATTCGATGTCCTCAAGTCCGTCGTTTGGTCGGTGAAGACATCCGAGGTTGATCCGCCCCCTCCCAGGGGAATCTGACTGATGTAACCCACAGACTTTACGCCCGGAATCTTCTCGAGCGCATCGATCATGCGCCTCTGCATGGCAGGCACTCTGTCGCCGCTGTAGCCGGACATGCTCAGAGCTGTATCGACCAGCATTGCGTTCCGCGGGTCAAATCCGAAGTTGCTGTTCATTGAGCGCACCAGCCCGCGCACGGCAACCAGGGAAGAAGTCACCAGCACGGCACAGATGGCAATCTGCACGACAACAAGGACGTCCCGGAGTGTAATGCGCCGTCGGGCAGCGCCCGCGATGATGCCGGTCGATCCAGCCTTGACCACCTCGTATGGATTGGTTCGGAGTATCTGCCTCACCGGGACCGCGCCGAATAGGAATCCACTGACTAAAGCCAACAGCAGAGCGACCAAATAGACCTTTGCGTCCGGGGTCACAGGCAGAAAAAGGGGATATTGCGGAACTGGCTGCCATGCCCTGAGCTCACGCAACAGCGCAATGCTGCCCAGCAGTCCCACGGCGCCGCCGGCGAGTGAAATCAGAACGGCTTCGGTAAACAGTGCGCGCAAAATGCGTTTGCGGCTCGATCCAAGCGCGAGGCGCAGGGCAACTTCCCGGGAACGGTCGGCGGCGCGCGCGGCAAACAGGCTGCCCAGGTTGGCGCAAGCGGCCAGCAGGATCAACCCCGACAGCAGCATCAGCCCCGTCATGAAGCCCTTCACCAGGGGCCCCAGCATATCGCCGGCAAGACTTGGACGCGCCAGGGAATAGGTCATATAGGCATCGTCCTTGGGATAAGTCTTCTCGAGGTACGAGCCAACCGAGTTCAGATCGGCGATGGCCTGCGCCGGGGTGACGCCCGCCTTCACATGCCCCAGGACCATGAAAATGTCGCGCTGGCCGCGGTCGTTCAGGACACGCAGCCCCTGCACCTGTTCCTGGTTAACCATCGGCACCCACAAGTCGGCGGAGAAAAACAACAAAGTCCCGCGGAACTCAGGCGGCGCTACGCCGAGGATGGTGAAAGGATGCTTGTTCACCTGAACGACACGGCCCACCACCCCGCGATCGTCCTGAAAATGGCTGTGCCAATATGCGTAGGAGAGTACCAGATACGGAGCGCTGTTCGGGCCATGTTCATCGGCGCCGTGGAAGAAGCGGCCAAGATACGGCTGAATGTCCAATGCGTCGAAGTAATTCCCAGTTACCTCGTAACCCCAGGCCTGAGATGGATTCCTGCCCGTGTCCAGCCCCACAGGAACGAGGATATAAGCGGTCAAGCCATCGAAGGTGCGGTTGCGATCGCGCAGGTCCAGATAGTCGGGATACGACGTAGCCTGGTCCTTATAGCCGCCCCGCTCGATGGTGTAGAGACTTTGCTCGTGGGGCACATTCAGCGGCCGCAGGATCAGCGCATTCAATACGCCGAAGACCACGGCGTTGGCGCCAATTGCCAAGGCCAGCGTCAAAACAGCGGCAATTGTGAACCCGGGCGAACGCCGCAACTGGCGCAGCGTGAAGCGCACATCGGCCCAGATCGATTCCAGCGTGGGCCACTGCCACACTTCACGGCTGCGCTCTTCAAGCAGGGTTCGGTTGCCGAAGGCTCGACGAGCTTCCTGTTCGGCTTCCTCAGGGCTCATGCCTTCGCCCATCAACTGCTCCGCGCGCTCTTCAATGTGCAGGCGGATTTCCTCGGAGAGATCGTCGTAGAGCTTGTAGCGGCGGAAGATGCGCGAGATCCAGTTCATTCAAAAAACTCCTCTTAGCTGGCTGGGGATTTGGCCGGATTGAGGACTAGAGTTATGCCTTCGAACATGCGCTCAAAGCTGGAAATCTGCTGTTCAAGATGGCGCAGACCCAAAGCGGTGATGTGGTAGGTTCTGACGCGGCGATGGGTGGATGAGACGCCCCACTCGGCCTTGACCAGCTTTGCTTTGAGCAGCCTTTGGAGCGCCGGATAGAGCGAACCCTCTTCAACCTGGAGCAGGTTATTGGATCGCTGCTTTATGTGCTGGACAAGCGCGTAACCGTGGGCCGGCTGGCGGCGAAGCGACTCGAGGATCATCATTTCGAGTGCGCCGGGAAATAGATCGCGAGTGGCAGTTTCTGTCATAGGCTCTTTTGCTACAGGCATAGAGTAAACAAGTATAGAGTTCTTGTCAAGGAAATAATTCGGTGAGTGGCACGCGATCGTTTCAGGGGGCATATTACACGATCGCTTTTGTACTGAAGAAGCGCAGAGCCATGTTTGCGTCAAGGGACACCTGCGTTGCGGAACGGCTGCTTTCGGCGGGAATCGGGTCCGGCGTTGCCGGAGATCCGAGTGACCGCCGAGACGAGGAACCGCATGAGCGGCTCCAGCGCCCTGGAATGGAAGGCACTTGCGGCGCAGATGGATTGGCATGGAGCGAAGGGTGAACTTCCCTGTGGGAAAGGATCTTGCAAGACGATCGCTGTGCGATGACCGCGGCGGTTGTGGTATACGTTTCCGCATGAGCCACCGCAGTGTTTTGTTTGCCGCTATCATTGCCGCCGTCCTCGTTGCCGCCACCCGATTGCCCGCACGGGGCCAAAACCAGGTGGCTCCGACGCCGCCGCTGGGATGGAATAGCTGGGATGCGTATGGGCTGACCATCGATGAGACGGACTACAAGGCCAACGCCACGGTGCTGGCCGGATTGCGGCGGTATGGGTGGGAGTATGCGGTGATCGACGAGGGGTGGTATATGGAGAATCCCTTCGCCGACAAGGTGGAGACGCGGAAGTATGTGTGGGACGGGAACGGGATTCTGATTCCTGCTGTGAGCCGGTTTCCATCCTCGGCGGGTGGGGCGGGGTTCAAGCCGCTGGCCGACTGGGTTCATGCCAAGGGGTTGAAGTTCGGGATTCATATTGTGCGGGGGATTCCCCGCCAGGTGGTGAACGAGAACCTGCCCATTGCGGGGACCAACTTTCACGCCGTGGACGCGGCCGACAAAAGTTCGCCCTGCCCGTGGGATGAGGGGAACTGGGGCGTCGCCGACAACGCGGCGGGGCAGGCTTACTACGATTCCATGTTGAAGAAGTATGCCGGGTGGGGGCTGGACTTCATCAAGGTGGACTGCATCAGCGACCATCCCTACCGGCCGACGGAGATACGGCAGATTGCGCAGGCGATCCGGAATGCGGGGCGGCCCATGGTGCTGAGCCTGTCGCCGGGGCCGACGGCGGTGGAGCACGGGGATGAAGTGGCCGAATATGCGCAGATGTGGCGCATCACCGACGACCACTGGGACGTGTGGACGGCGGAGCACAAGCCGGGGGCGGGGGAGTTTCCGTTTGGGGTGCGGGATGCGTTCGACCGGCTGGCGAAGTGGGTTCCCTATGTGAAGCCGGGCAACTGGCCGGACGACGACATGCTGCCGTGGGGCTGGCTGGGGCCGCATCCGGGATGGGGCGAGCCGCGGCAGTCGCGGGAGACCAAAGACGAGCAGCGGACGGAGTTCACGCTGTGGGCGATGGCGCGGGCGCCGCTGATCCTGGGGGCGAATCTGACGCGGCTGGATGATTTTACGCGGTCGCTGATTACCAACCAGACGCTCCTCTTCATCGACCAGGCATCGTCGTTCAGCCGACCGGTCGACGCCGCGAGCCTGGGGGCGGGATTTGAAAACGCCAGGGTGTGGCGGGCAACGATCAATGAAGCGGGCACACGAGGTTACGCCGAGTATTTTGCCTTTTTCAACCTCGGGGACGCACCGGTTACGCTGCGCACGACCTGGAATCAGCTTGGGCTTGCCGGAAATAAGCATCAGGCCGAGGATGTATTTACGGAAACCACCGGCAAGGAATCAAAAGAGGTGAGTGTGACCTTGCCGGCTCACGGCAGCACGGTGTGGGAGGTGAAATAGGGCGGATTGCGCGTGCCGGGCGGCGGGACATTATCGCTGGCCGGTGGGCGAATAGACGGATTTCCCTGCCCCGGTCGCGTCCGCTTCGTGAGGCCCAATCGGTGCAGGAGGGGCCACTGGGTTGTGCGAGAATTGATGTGCACGGCAGGGGAGCCCCAGGCAGGGTTCTGGCCGGCAGGACCGTGAAATGCCTGTTTTACGTTCGACCTTCATTGCGCTCTCCAAGAATCGTTTATTGCGCCGCTTTTGCGAGCGCTCCCGCTTTGGCCGGCGGATGAGTTCCCGGTTCGTGGCGGGGATGGAAATCGGCGACGCGCTGCGCGTGGCCGAAGCTTTGAACCGCCAGGGCATGGCCGTGACCCTGGACTCGCTGGGCGAGAGCGTCAGCTCAGAGGCAGAGGCGCATAGCGCCGCCGATATCTACCACCAGTTGCTGGACTGGATTGGCGCGCACAAGCTGAACGCCAACATCAGCGTGAAGCTGACGCAGATGGGGCTGGAACTATCACCGGAGCTGGCGGAGAAGATTGCCCAGAGCCTGGCCGAGCACGCCGGCGCGACGGGCAACTTTGTCCGCATCGATATGGAGGACTCGTCCCTGACCCAGGTGACGCTGGACATCGTTTGCCGGCTGCATAAGCGTCCGGACCTGCGCGGGGCCATCGGAATCGTGATCCAGAGCTACCTTTACCGGTCGCAGGCGGATATAGAACAACTGCTGGCCGACGGCATCCGGGTGCGGCTGTGCAAAGGCGCGTACAACGAGCCGGCCGACGTGGCTTTTCCAAGCAAGGCCGATGTGGACAACAACTTCATCCGGCTGAGCAAGATGCTGCTGGAGAGCCCCGTCTATCACGCCCTGGCCACGCACGACGATGCCATGATCGCGGCGATAAAGGGGTTTGCCGGCCAGCACGGGATCGAGCGGAGCCGGTTCGAGTTTCAGATGCTCTACGGAGTGCGGCGCGAATTGCAGCGCACCCTGGTCCGCGAAGGCTACAACGTGCGGGTTTACGTGCCCTTTGGCCGCGAGTGGTACCCCTACTTCATGCGGCGGCTGGCCGAACGGCCGGCGAACGTGCTGTTTTTGGCGAGGAACTTCTTCCGGTCCTAGCTTCGGGATGGGGAGGTTCGCCGGGAACGCGTGCATCAAGAGATCGGGAGCGGAACGATGAGCCCGCGGCACGGGTCAGTGCGCCCTTGCCGGGGGGCGCATTCCGGTTCTTTGGGGGAGAGCGTGCCGGGCGGGGAGGATTCTAATTGGCGTTCGATTCCTGGCTGCGGTGCGACCTTCGCTGGTGCTGCTTTCTGAGCATGGTCACTTTTCTGCAGACGGGACATTCCCAGGGATAGTATCCGAACACGGGATAGACCTTTTGTTGCAGGAAACCACGGCGAGAAACCCGCCGCATACCGGCCCCGCATTTCGTACAATGCATTTCGGCTTCCTCTCCAACAGATTTCGATAAACTTCTGGACGGCAATCCTCGCACCCCGCTGCATCTTCTCTAAACCACTGAATTGGAAGGTCAGATGTGGTCCATAGGATTTTATCCGAAGAGACTCACATTTGCCACCTACCACCAGGAAAACGAGGTTTGAACTGCGGCGCGCCAGCAGGTATCTTACCGGGCCGGAGTGGTGAAGAAGAAGAAAAACTCCGCCCGGATGGGGCACCGGAGTAACCCAATCGAGAGCGCGGCCGGCATTTACCGGGGCGCCGAATCCCGTAACCGCGCCAGGCCCTGCCGCGCCAGATCCGCAACTGCCCTGGCAAGGGTGGGAGAGGCGTTCAACGATTCCGGCCGCTCCAGCCGGACACCAAGTTTGACGGCATATTCGCGAAAGAGAATATCCACGTCGTAAAGAATTTCGACGTGGTCGCAGAGAAAGCCGATGGGCTGGAGAATGAGGGTCCCGACGCCCGCGGCGGCAATGGCGTCGAGGGTGCTTTCGACCGTGGGGCCGATCCACGGACCGCCGCTGGCGCCCTGGCTCTGGAAGGCGAACCACCACTGGGGAATTTCGGGGACGCTCCGGGCGACCAGGGCGGCGGTGCGCTTGGCCTCAATAGCATACGGGTCGGGGGCGGAGGGGTCGGCGCCCTGGCCACCCCAGAGACGAGGTTGGTCCTCGGCGGGGGACGGAGTCTGCACGGTGCGGCAGGGGACGCTGTGGGCCGTAAACAGCACCGGCACGGCGTGGCCGGCCTCGGCGCCGAGCTTGCTCAAGGCGGGGCGAAGGCGCTCGGCAAAGGCTTCGACCAGCAGCGGGTGATGAGCCCAGCCCTCAGTGAAGTCGATGCGCAGCGCACCACCCTCAGCCTGGACGGCACGGCGGTAGAGACCTACGCTGGTGCGGGAGTTCTGCGGCGCCATGCAAAGGACCGCGGCCTCTTCGACGCCATCGGCGCGCATTTGGCGGACCACATCGGGAATGTAGGGACGCCAGTTGCGCATGCCGACGTAGACGCGAACCGGCGCAGTATCGGCGGACGGTTCCGCCCGGGCCAGTTCCGTTTCTACGAGGCGGCCTTGTTCGAGGGTGATCTCCGTCAGCGGGCTGCGGCCGATGAGCGCGTAGCGGTGCTGAATCTCTTCGATCAAGGCTTGCGGCAGCGGACGGCCGCTGACCACGTTGCGCAGGTACTCGGGAATCTGCTCGACGGTCTCAGGGGTTCCGTGGGCGAGGAGGAGAACGGCCTGTTTAGCCATGGGCCGGCTCCGCATTTTTGTCCAGGCGAAACTCGCGGACCATGCGGACGACGGCCTGGACGTTCTCGACCGGGGTGGTGGGGACGATGCCGTGGCCGAGGTTGAAGATGTGTCCGGGACGGCCGTTGGCGGCGCGCAGAATCTCCTTGACGCGGAGTTCGATGACTTCAAGGGGCGCAAAGAGGGTGATGGGATCGAGGTTCCCCTGCACGGCGTGGCCGTGACCGACGGCGCGCCAGCCTTCATCGAGGGGCTGACGCCAGTCGAGGCCGATCACGTCGGCGCCGGTGGAGGCCATCTCGGCGAGCAGGCCGGCGGTTTCGACGCCGAAGTAGATGACGGGGACGCCCATCAGTTGGACGGAGCGCACCAGGCGTTTGGAGGCTTCAAAGGCGTAGTCGCGATAGTCGGCCAGGGCGAGCGAGCCCACCCAACTGTCGAATATCTGGATGACGTCGGCGCCGGCCTGGACCTGGAGGCGGCAATACTGCTCGAGGACCTTGACGATCTTGTCGAGGAGCAGGCGCCAGGAGAGGGTGTCGCGATACATCATCTGCTTGGTGTGGATGTAGTTTTTGGAGCCGCCGCCCTCGATCATGTAGCTGGCCAGGGTGTAGGGAGCGCCGCAGAAGCCGATGATGCCGAGGCGGTCGCGAAAGTGCGTGGCTACCTTCTGGATGGCGCGGGCCACATAGGCCAGGTCACCGGCGCGGTCGGTGCGCAGGGCGCGGACGCCCTCGGCGGTGCGGACTGGGTGGTGGACGACCGGGCCCTCGCCGGCCTGGAACTCGAAAGGCAGGCCCATGGGTTCGAGGGGTAACAGCAAGTCGGCAAAGATGATGGCCGCGTCCACGCCGAGCTTTTCAGCGGCGGTGATGGTGACCTCGGCGGCCAGATCGGGCCGCTTGCAGATTTCGACCAGGGTGTGGTGCTTGCGGACGTCGCGGTACTCCTGCATGTAGCGGCCGGCCTGGCGCAGGAACCAGACGGGGGTACGGTCGACGGGGCGGCGGAGACAGGCGCGGATAAAGCGGCTGCCGTCGAGAATGGTGCCGGGGATGGTTTCGACAACGGCAGGGTTTTCGTTCGATGGTTCCATATAGTGTCGATTTTACCGGGTCAGACGGACTGTGCTTTGCCCAGAAGCACTTGGGGGAACGTTCTGACAGAAACCTCCGATCAAGTTGGAGGAAAGAGCGCTCTTCTTGAGGGGAAAAGGCCAATCTACGCCTTTCTCCCATTGAATTTCCCCGCAAATCGCCGTATGATAATTATGCAGACGAATTTGTCCGCCATGGTTGCTGTGCAGGTGCCGGCTGGCGGAGAGATGAGTGGGCTTAGAGCCCACTTTTTATTTGGGCCAATTTTTGAGCAAAAAGCCGCCGTCGAGCGGCGTGGGAACGATGGCAGTCAAGCTGGACGAAATTCGAGCAGCGGCGGCAAGGGTGGCCGCATCCCATGGGCTGGACGTAGTGGACCTTGAGTTCATCGGTCCTGCAAAGGAGCGCACCCTCCGCATCTTCCTCGAGAAAAACGCCGCGGGACGCGCCCAACTCAAGGCGGCTATCGCGGCAGGCGCGGAAGGCCTTCCCGAACGGCTGATCGAGGGCGCGTTGACTGTCGAGCAGCTTTCCGGCATCACACATAATGATTGCGCCGCCTTCAGCCGCGACTTTGGCGTGCTGCTGGACGTGGAAGACCTGGTTCCCGGCGCCGAGTACACGCTGGAAGCAAGTTCGCCGGGCCTGGATCGCAAGTTGAGCCGGCGGGAAGATTTTCAACGGTTTTTGGGCTGCCTGGTCAAAATCCAGACCTTTGAGCCCATTCGCAACAACCGGCACTGGCAGGGACGTTTGGTGGCCGGCTCCGGAACAGATGAAACCATCACGCTGGATCTCGCCGCCGTCAAGCAGAACAGCAAGACCAGGAAGACCGGCGTCGACACGGTAGAGATTGCGCTCGGCAACATCGAAAAAGCGCAACTCGTGCCCGAAATCTGAGCTTCCTCCCGGAACCTGCAAGCGTCCGGAAACAGAAACCCAACCGAACCGGCATGGGCCCCAATCGGCCCCGCCGCAAGCCACAAACAAGAGAGCAAGCAGAGTATGGCCAGCAGCGTTTTGTATCAGAGTATCGAGCTCCTCAGCCACGAGAAGGGCATTGAACCCGAGATCGTTGTCGGGGCCGTCGAGGAGGCCATTGCCCTGGCCACGCGCAAGTTCTACAAGACCCAGGAAAACATGCGCGGGGAGCTGAACAAGGAGACCGGCGCCATCACGGCCTACATCTACAAAACGGTTGTGGCCGACGATGAGCCGATCGAGGACCCGCTCAACCAGATCACGCTCGAAGAGGCCGTCAAACTCGCCCCTGGCGCCGAAGTCGGCAGCGAGATTCGCCTCTATCGCGACACCAGTCCCCTCGGCCGTATCGCCGCGCAACTGGCCAAGCAGGTCATCTTCCAGAAGGTCCGCGAAGCCGAGCGCGACACGGTCTTCAACGAATACGCCCATCGCGAAAAGGAAGTCCTCAACGCCACCGTGAAGCGCATCGAGGGCCAGGACATCATCTACGACCTCGGCAAGGCCGAAGCCCGCTGCCCCAGGCGCGAGCAGTCCCGCCTCGAACAGTTCTCCATCGGCGAACGCGTCCGCGTCGTCCTGCTCAAGGTGGACCGCGCCGCCAAGGGCCCGCAGGTCATCGTCTCCCGCGCCGCCCCCGAGCTGGTGCAGAACCTCTTCCAGTCCGAAGTCCCTGAAATCTACGACAGCACCGTCGTCATCCGCGCCATTGCCCGCGAGGCCGGCGAGCGCACCAAGATCGCCGTGCAGAGCCGCGACAAGGACGTTGACCCCGTCGGCGCCTGCGTAGGCATGAAGGGCATGCGCGTCCAGTCGATCATCCGCGAGCTGCGCGGCGAAAAAATCGACATCATCGAATTCAGCGATGAGATCACCACCTTCGCTGAAAAGGCTTTGCAGCCGGCCAAGGTCAGCCGCGTTTCCATCTCCGACCTCACCGACAAGCAGCTCGAAGTCATCGTCGACGACACCCAGCTCTCTCTGGCCATCGGCAAGAAGGGCCAGAACGTCCGCCTGGCAGCGAAGCTGCTGGGCTGGAAGATCGACATCAAGAGCGAAGAGGAGAAGCGCCAGGAGGTCGAGCAGCAGATGCAGGCTCTCTCCGGCGGTCCCTCCACGCCCATCGAGCAGGTCACCGAGCTGGGCGACGGCATCATCCAGAAACTGGTCGCCGCCGGCATCACCACCGTCGAAACCCTGGCCGACATGACCCCCGAGCAGCTCGAGGAAATCCCCGGCATCGGCGAAAAGACGCTGGAACGCATCAGCGTCGCCGTCCGCCACTACTTCGGCCACTTTGAAGAGGGCGAAGAAGGCCACGAGCCCGAAACCGACGAAGGCGATGCAATTGACGCCGAGCACGCCGAAGCCGAAGCTGCGGAAGACGCCGAAGGCGTTTCCGTGGAAACGGCTGTTAAGGAATCCGGCGAGGCGGAGATTGAGATCGCGCCGGCAGTCGAGGCCGATGCGGAAGCCGAAGCGGAGAATGCCGCCGAAGTCCTGGAAGAAGCGGAAAGCGTGCAGGCAGCCCAGGCGGAAGACGAAAACCTTGGCGGCGCTGAACTGGAGGCAGAGGGCGACGCAGAGTCCGAAGGCCTCACCGCGGCGGAACTGGCCATAGAGGACGTTCCTGTGGCAGAGGATTTAGACACGCTGGACACAGAATTGGACCAAACTGAAAGCGCAACATCGGACGAGCAGGCGGCCAAAGAGGACGGCGCATAACATGCGCCGCACTCTTCAAGGCCCATCGGGCAATAACGGAATTCCCAAGAGCAGCCATTGCCATGAGGTAGCTATGAGCGACTAACGGCTTTGGGTAGCACATTTTGAAAAGAGGCGGATGAGTAAGGTTCGTATCAACGATCTCGCACGCGAGATGGAAGTCAAGAGTCGCCAGATTCTTGACATTTTGGCGGAACTCGGCCTGGGCGCCGGCAAGACCCACTCCAGTTCGCTGGAGGAGGACGAGGCGGAGAAGGTCCGCGTGCATTTTGAGCGCGGATCGCGCTCCGGCGGCCACCCGAGTCCCGCGCCCTCGCGCGCCCCGCAGGCCATTACCCCCAAAATCGATCTCTCCCATGTATCCAAGCCCGGCGATGCGCTCAAGGCCGTTTTGGCCGCCAAGCTGAAGGAAGAACAAGAGGCGCGCCTCAGCCATCTGCCCCATGCGCCCGTGCGCACACCCGCTGCGCCGCCCGCTCCGGCTCGCCCTGTGCCCCCCGCGCCTCCAGTCGCCGCCGCGCCTCCGGCCGCGCCGGCCCGCCCGGAACCGCGCAGGATTGTGCCCCAGCCGCGATCCGCGCCGCCCGTCGTCGCCCCTCCTCCGGCTCCGCCGGCCATTGCCTCCCGTCCGCCCGCCGGCCCGGTCGTCGCCAAGGCGCCTGCGGGCGCTGTCGCCGCCACGCGTCCGGCAGTCGTCGCGGCGCCGCCCGCCGCCGTGGTGGTCAAGCCGCCGGTCGCCCCTGCCGTGCCCCAGGCTCCCCGCGAAGAGCACCCTCGTGCCGCTGAGAAGCCTGCCGCGGTCAAACCGCCGCCGGCCCCGCCTGTTGTGGCTCCCGCAGAAGCTGTGGCCGAACCGCCCGTCGCCCCGCTTGTGGTCGCAGCCGTTGAGGCTGTCGCGGCTGCGCCTGCTCCCTCCGCCGTTGCGGCCGAGCCCCCTGCAATTGCCGCTCAGCCCGACTTCGAAGCCCTGGAAGTCATTAAGGAAACTCAAGTTTCAGCCCCCATCGATCTCCTCGAACCAGAGCTCGCAGTCCCTCCCGCGCATCGCGTCAAGGGCCACGCGAAAACTGCGGCGCCCACCCCCGCGACGCCCCCACGCCGCATGGTCATGCCCCAGACCGGGCCCCGTCCCGTCTACAAGGCGCCCATCGTCGATGCATCCGTTCCCGCGGCCGGCACCGGAAACCAGGCCGCCGGCGCCGGCATTCAGCGCGGCAAGCCGATCTTCGACCGCCGCCCCTCCGGCGGGCCCGGCAGTTATCCGCAACGCACCTCGGGAGCCTCTGTGGCGCCCGGCCAAATCCTCGGCGGACCGCGCCCCAAGCATCCCACCCGCACCACCCCTGGCGGCTACGCCGGACCCGCCGGCCCTGGCGGTCCTGGTGCTCCCGGCGCGCGTCCCGGTTTCGGCGCACGGCCCGGCTTTGGCGCAGCCCGTCCCGGTGGCTTCGGCGGCGCGCGTCCCGGGCCCGGCGGCGCTCCGCCAACCGGCGAAGCGCCCCGCCCCCAGCGTGCGGCGCCCAGCAGAGGCCGCGGCGGACGCCCGCAGTACCCCAAGACCAAGGAAGGCCCGATGAAGGGCTTTGTGCCGCCGCCGCGTTACGGCGGGGTGCAATATGGCGGAGAGCCGCTGCCCATCACCCGCGAAATCACTGTCACCGAGGGCATCAGCGTCAAGGACCTGGCCGAAAAGCTCGACGTCCGCGCCAAGGACCTGATCGCCACGCTCCTGATGAGCGGCGTCTTCGTCACCGTCAACCAGTCCCTCGACGCCGAAATGGTCAAGGACGTCGCCGCCAAATTCGGCGCCGCCGCCAACGTCATCAGCTACGAAGAAGAGATCGCCAACCAGGCCATCGAAGAGGTCCTCGAAGCCGATAACACCGGCGAGCTCGAAGTCCCCCGTTCCCCCGTCGTCACCGTCATGGGCCACGTCGATCACGGCAAGACCTCCCTGCTCGACGCCATCCGCCTGACGCACGTGGCCGAAGGCGAGGCCGGCGGCATCACCCAGCACATCGGCGCCTACAAGGTGAAGTTTGCCAAGGAAGGCTCGCCGGCATCCGGCCGCGAGATCGTCTTCCTCGACACCCCCGGCCACGAAGCCTTCACCCGCATGAGAGCCCGCGGCGCCAAGGTCACTGACATTGTGGTCATCGTGGTCGCCGCCGACGACGGCGTCATGCCTCAGACCCTTGAGGCCATCGACCACGCCAAGGCCGCCAACGTGCCCATCATCGTCGCCGTCAACAAGATCGACAAGCCCGAAGCCAACCCCGAGCGCGTCAAGAAGCAGCTCGCCGACCGCGGTCTCATCCCCGAAGAGTGGGCCGTCGGCGGCGAAGGCACTGTCTTCGTCGAAGTCTCCGCCAAGAAGCGCATCAACCTCGACCTGCTTCTCGAAATGATCTGCCTGGTCTCCGACATTCGCGCGCCCAAAGCGACCCCCGGCCGCAAGGCCGTCGGCTCGGTCATCGAAGCCAAGCTCGACCGGGGCCGCGGCGCCGTCGCCACCGTCCTCGTCCAGGACGGAACCCTGCACCTCAACGACAGCTACATCGTCGGCAACACCTTCGGCAAGGTCCGCGCCATGTTCGACGACCGCGGACGCCCCCTCGAAGAAGCCGGCCCATCCACCCCCGTCGAAGTCCTCGGCCTCGAAGCCATGCCCGACTCCGGAGACACCTTCCTCGTCGTCGCCGACCGCGACAAGGCCAAGGGCATCGCCCAGTACCGCAAGATGAAGGAGCGCGACGCCCAGCTCGCCAAGAGCTCCCGCGTCTCTCTCGAAGGCCTCGCCGAGCAGATTCGCACCGCCGGCGTCAAGGACCTCGCCCTCATTATCAAGGGCGACGTCACCGGCTCGGTCGAAGTCCTGGCCGACTCCCTGGTCCGCATGTCCACTGAGAAAGTGCGCGTCAAGGTCATCCACTCCGGCGTCGGCTCCATCACCGAGAGCGACGTCCTGCTGGCCGCGGCCTCGAACGCCATCATCATCGGCTTCAGCGTCCGCCCCGAGCGCAAGGCCGCCGAACTGGCGCAGCAGGAAGACGTCCAGATTCGCCTCCACTCCATCATCTACGAGTTGCAGGACGAGATGCGCCTGGCCATGCTCGGCCTGCTCGAACCCACCTTCAAGGAGAACTACGTCGGCCGCGCCGAAATCATCAACGTCTTCCGCATCCCCAAGGTCGGCACCATCGCCGGCTGCCGCGTCCTGGACGGCGTCATTCGCCGCGATGCCGAGGTCAAGGTCATGCGCGGCGGCGAGCAGCTCTTCAAGGGCAAGATCGGCTCCCTCAAGCGCTTCAAGGACGACGCCCGCGAAGTCACCAACGGCATGGAATGCGGCATCGGCCTCGGCGGCTTCACCGACCTCAAGGAAGGCGACATCATCGAAGCCTTCTCCACCGAAAAACTGGCCGCCGACCTCGGCGCCCTCACCACCGCCAAGGCCTAATAGCTCCCGTCGTCTCGCCCAAAACGAGCAGCAAACCGGCCCGCTCCTCACTTCGAGAAGCGGGCCGGTTTCATAGGGATAACTTCGCTCGACCGCTCAACAATTCTGTCTTCCTAGGCCGCCCAATAGATTTGTCATCCTGAGCGAAGCGCAGCGAAGTCGAAAGCCTGCCCTGAGCATCGCCGAAGGGGACCTGCGGTTGCTTCTCGTTGAAGGGTACGGGCTTTACAGGCTGCGGAAAGACTCGATCCGGAGGGAGGCGGGGGTTTCAACCCCCGCATAAAGCCAACAGGATCAACGCGGGCTGGTAGGGGTGGGTTTCAACCCACCCATTTATCCCCGGAGGGACGCTTTTCGCCGATTTCGCACGAAATCCCAAGTCTTTCCGCAGCCTCTTTAGCCCGTGCATAAACACAGCAAGATCGATGGGCCCCTGAGGTATGCTTCTCGCCGAGCCCGACCTCGGCCCGGATCTCCGCCGCGACCGTCCAAATTTCATAATTTTCCCTCCGCAAGCAATCACCCATGCAGCTACAATCACCACGACCGCACGAGGACGCAGCCGTGCGCAGTCCAGGCCTCAGGAATCCGCTCCGTCCACCCTTCCCCAGCCGGCCCTCTCCATGCATCCCGGCAGAACCTGAACCCCCATCGGCTTCTTCAAAGGAGAAAATCATGGAACCCGAAGTGATCCATCATCCCGCAGAACGCAAACACAAAAAACACCATCCCACCCCGGCCCCGCCTGCGCCCACTCCGACTCCAACTCCTGCTCCTACGCCCACTCCGACCCCCACTCCAACTCCAGCGCCTGCACCAACTCCTACGCCCACACCTGCCCCGACGCCCACACCTGCTCCCACGCCCACGCCGACTCCTGCTCCTACACCCACTCCGACCCCCACTCCAACTCCAGCACCTGCACCAACTCCAACTCCTACGCCCACACCTGCCCCCACGCCCGGCTCCGCCACCTACACCCTCCTCACCGAGCCCGATCAGGGTCTCCAGCCCATTTATGACCTGCTCTCCTCGGCGAAGACATCCATCGACATGACCATGTACGAGCTCTCCGACACCCAGGTCACAACGATCCTCACCACTGCGGCAGCCAACGGCCTCGCCGTCCGCGTCATCCTCGACCAGAACAACGAGAAAGCAAACAACACCGCCGCCTACAACACCCTCGCCGCCGGCAACGTCGGGGTCCACTGGGCCAACCCCGCCTACGCCTGCACCCACCAGAAGACCATCACCATCGACTCCGCCACCTCGGCCATCATGACCCTCAACCTCACCCCCGAGGATTACGCCACCACCCGGGACTTCGCCGTAATCACCACCGACCCCGCCGACGTCGCCGCCATCGAGACCACCTTCAGCGCCGACTTCACCAACGCCGCCATCATCCCGCCCATCGGCGACAACCTCGTCTGGAGCCCCACCAACTCCCGCGCCGCCCTCACCGCCCTCATCGAAGGCGCAACCGAATCCCTCCTCATCTCCCAGGAAGAGTTCGCCGACACCGGCATCCAGACCCTCGTCGAAGCGGCCCTCAGGCGCGGCGTCGCCGTCACCCTGGTCCAGGAGAACCTGGGCGGCAAGTACTCCTCCGTCCTCAACACCCTCAAGGCTGCCGGCGCCACAATCGCCATCTTCAGCTCCAAAACCGGCTACTACATCCACGCCAAGACCGTCCTCGCCGACTACGGCACGCCCCAGGCCAGTCTCTTCGTAGGCAGTGAGAACTTCTCCACCGATTCGCTCAACGACAACCGCGAACTCGGCCTCATCTTTAGCGATCCAACCTGCATGGACGGCGTCCATACTGCCGTCACCGCCGACTACAGCAACGGCACCAAATTCTGAACCCTCCCGGCCAACCAGCCAGAAAGTGAACTCTCCCGATGCCGGGTGCCCCATCCTTCCGCAGCCTCATCGCGGAAGGGTGGGAGACCAGAGATCTCAACCTGCGTCCGTCCGCGCCTTCGTCCATCCTGTCGCCTTAGCCCTCGCCGCAATCGGTCCCGTAACCACCACCACCGGTTCCTGATCCGGAAAAGTAGCAATCAGCGTCAAATGGCCGCTCATCGTCGCCACCGTGCGCTGCATCGTAGACAGCCGAGGGTCCTTGCGCCGCTCCAGCCGCGAATTCCGCATCTGGCCCATCCCCAGGGCTTCGGCCATCTTCGCCTCGCTGATCTTGCGTCCCTTCCGCATCTCGCCCAGGGTCATCTGCCGCTCCACTCGAACAGTAAGCACTAGAAGCTGACACCCGTGCGCAGAACCGTCTGTTCCAGCACCGCCAGCGCAATCAGCAACCCAATCCCCCAGACGGAAATCTTCGGCTCCGCCCCCGGCTCACCGTAGGGCTCGGTCTTGTCCCGGCGCGCCGCGAACAGATTCATCAACGGCACAAACGTTCCAATCGCCACCAGCATGAGAGGAAGCTGCGGAGTCATCGCCAGCAGCACAAGCGCGCTTCCCACCACCCAGGCCAGCATTCCCGATGCCATCATTTGCGGCCTGAGTGCAACGTCGGAATTGGTCAAATTCAGAAGACAGGGCAACCCTGTCCGCGCCAACTGAACGATGCCGATTCCGCCCATCAGAAGAGAAAGCCAAAGGAAGACCGGCGAAGCCATGCCCAGGCTGGCGAGCACCTTGTAGACATCGCCGTTTTTATAGAAGGGCGGCGTCACCAGGTAGCCCATGAAGACTGCCATGCCCAGCAGCCCAAGCCATAGCATGAGATAGCGGCCAAAGCTCTGTCCGCGCAACCGCTTGTGAACCATGAGGAAGATCACCCCAAGCACCAGGCTCGCCACCGGCCCCGCCCCGGCGATCACGGCGGCCCGCACCCCGGCATTGGCAATATCTTCTTCGCGCAGCCCGTAAACCGTAGGATGCAGTCCGAACATACGCGCAGTGACGCCATGCGCAAACTCATGCAGAGTCACCGTGATCAGAGCGGCTGCTCCATACGCTGATGCCGACTGGATCAAGCGTGCCTGATGTCTCCACAGGCTGAATCGTCCCATGGTTCCTCCTTCGGACAGGGCTCCGGCCCGTTTCCGGGCTGGCTGCCCACTCTTTTCGAGCCGCTGCAATGCCGGGTGCCCCATCCTTCCGCGATCTTATCGCGGAAGGATGGAAGGCCTGAAAGCTCAGCCTGCCTCCGTCCGCGTCTTCGTCCTTCCCGCCCCTATCGCCCTGTCCGTAACCTCCCCGCGACCAGCACCACCGGCTCCTGATCCTGAAAGGTAGCAATTGTCCTCCCATGGCCGCTACCGTCCTCTGCATCGTAGACAGCCGAGGGTCCTTGCGCCGCTCCTGCCTCGAAATCCGCATCTGCTGGGATGCCCACCCCCCGCCGCCAGCTGAAAGCCTCAGCCTGTGGAAAAATACACAGATTTTAACGTTAATTCCTGATAGCGAAGCATCCAGATACCGCAAGTCATTGAAATATATACGTGAAAAGAAAAAGATTGACAACATTCTCTAGATAGGTTTAAAGTAATGATGGTTACTATCATCCCCAAGGAGGTAAGTCATGCGTCGTATCCTCATAGCAAGCGTCCTGCTCTCCCCGTTGTTCTTCACCCCAGCGGCAGTCGCAAGCCAGACCGCGACCGAAGCCGCTGCCTCAACCCCAGTTCGCCCCATCAGCTCAGGAGTCAAACAGGCCCACGTCCTTTACTCCCCCAACATCGATCTCCCCGCCTCCGCAAACCTTCCTAACGATGCGGAATTTGTCCTCAAGCTCAATGTCGACGAGAACGGCAAGCCGCAGGATGTCCAGGTTGTCAAGTCCATCAACCCGGAGCTGGACGCGCCTGTAGCCGCCGCGGTCCGCCAGTTCCGCTTCCGCCCCGCCACGCTCGACAAACAGCCCATTGCCACCGACATGACCCTCACCGTCGTGGTGGAGCGCTAAGTTCCGCACCACCCTCAACAGCCAGGCGCCCCATCCTTCCGCAGCCTCATCGCGGAAGGGTGGGGGTCCACAAATCTCAATCTGCGTCCGTCCGCGCTTTCGTCCTTTCCGCCCCCTTCGCCCTCTCCCCAACCGGACCCGTGACCAGCACCACCGGCTCCCGATCCGGAAAGGCAGCAATCAAGGTCAGGTGTCCACCCATGGTCGCCACTGTGCGCTGCATAGTGTCCGTTCATATCCCTAGATTTCCGCCCTCCAGGCGCCAAATTGGTAAAAAAAAACAGTCGTTTTGGCGCGCGCATCTCCTGAAGATGTCGCGTAAGACAAACAAAATACATGCGTTACTATCGTTTATGAGACCGCAAAGAGGCACAAAAAAAGTCCGCCTTTACCGCTCACGCTCAACCGGGAATCAGCAACTTACGAGCCGTCGCAAGCCAGGATGCTCTTAAAATTTGCCCTCTTGTCCAATTCTGCCAAAATTCCGTGTATCTCCACGCAAACACTTCGCCCCAAAATTGCCATCGCCGGCACCCATGCGCCTCCCAGCCCCGCCGTCAGGAAATTTGTGCATCTGGGCAACCACCGGATTCCACCCCGTCCTTCAGCTCCCTAGTCCCTAGTCCCTGTTCCCTGTTCCCTATTCCCTATTCCCTATTCCCTAACCCCTACACCGGATACCGTTCCAGTCGAATCGCGTGCCGCGCCACGGTCCGGCTCAGCCCCACCGCGTCGGCTGGTGTAAACCGCCCCAACCGCCGCAGAATGGCCAGTTGCGTGCGCAGCAGGTCGCCCTCCGCGCACGCCGCCAGCACCCGCCGCGCCGCCTGCTCGGCCAGGCCCATGGTCTCGTCCGCCAGCAGTCCCGTCATCGCCGCCGCGGCCTCCGCCGTGCCTTTGCCCGCCCCCGCCAGCTTCCGCGCCCTGAGCAGCGCCGACTCTAACCCATACACCTGCATGATGATATCCGCCAGGTCGGCCATCACCTCCTGCTGCTCCTGCAAGCCCGTCATGAACCGCTGGCTGGCCACTCCCGCGGCAAACAGCGCCATTTTCTTCGCCGCCGCCAGCACTTCCGCCTCCCGCGCCAGCACCTCGCCCCCATCGCCTCCAGCGTCGAAGCTGGGCGGTTGCGTCACCTCATCCATGAGCTTCTTAATCGCCGGAAGCAGCGGAAGCTGTCCGCTCTGCGCCCGCTTCATCAGCCAACCGGTAATGATCAACCTGTTGATTTCATTGGTGCCCTCAAAAATCCGGTTGATCCGCGCATCCCGGTAGAAGCGCTCCGCCGGATAATGCTCCACGTACCCGTACCCGCCCATGGTGGCGATCAGTTCGTCGGCCACCAGCGTCAGCATTTCCGACCCGTAAACCTTAAGGATGGAGCACTCTACGGCATACTCCTCGATCCGCCGCTGCATCTCCCGAGGGGAGTGCGCCAGCTCCGGACTGAGCTGCGCCAGCCCCGCGTCGATCATCCCCGCCGTCCGGTAAGCCATGCTTTCGGCCGCATACAGTTGCGTCGCCGAGGCGGAAATCTTCCGCTGGATCAGCCCGAACTCCGCAATCGGCTTCCCGAAAGCGATCCGCTCCTTGGCGTAGCGGATCATGTACGCCAGCGCGTGCCGGGCCCCGCCGATGCACGCCACCCCCAGCTTGAAACGCCCTACATTCAGCACGTTGAAGGCGATGTGGTGTCCTTTGCCGGCCTCCCCCAGCAGGTTGCCGGCCGGAATCTTGCACCCGTCCAGCACCAGCGGGCAAGTCGATGAGCCGCGAATCCCCAGCTTGCGCTCCTCCGCGCCCACCGTCAGCCCCGGCGTATCCCGCTCCACCAGGAACGCCGAAAATTTCTCCGCCCCCGTCGCAGGATCCACGATCTTGGCAAAAACGGTGAAAAGGTCGGCGAACCCGCAGTTGGTCGTCCACATCTTCTCGCCGTTCAGCGTGTAATAGGTGCCGTCGTCCGACAACGTTGCCCGCGTGCGTACGTTCATCGCGTCCGAACCCGAACTGGCCTCGGAAAGTGAGTACGCGCCGATACACTCTCCGCTCGCCAGCCGAGGCAGATAGCGCCGCTTCTGTTCCTCGGTCCCGTACCACGCCAGCGGCAGCGTCCCGATCCCGATGTAGGCCCCGAATGCCGTCGAAAAACTCGCCAACACCGATATGTGATCGGTGATGAGCGTGGACGTTACCTTGTCCATCCCCACCCCCCCATATTCCTCGGGAATATCGACCGACGTAAACCCCAGTTCCGCCGCCTTCCGTAACTTACTGGCCAACACGCCCGGCTCCTTGGCCTCAATCGCCGCCGTGGCGGGCAGTATCTCCTCGCGAGCAAACTGCGCCGCGGTCGCCGCAATCTGCCGCTGTTCCTCGTTCAGATCTTCGGGAGTAAAAACCTCTGCCGGCGTTCGTGTTTCCAGCAGAAAACTGCCGCCCGCGGCGGCCACGATGGGAGTAGGAATAATAGCAGACATAGTCGTATCTCCAACTGCCAGAACACAATACGCCAGCGCGGCGGCGGAGGGCAAATTCTGGAAAGAGCCGGTGTGCGGAGCTACCTCAAAGAAGAGCGAATGAATCGATCGCTGGGGTTAGTTCACTGGTCCTCACCTTGATTTATGATTTGAAACGTTTCCCTGCTGACTGCAGTCGGTAATTTGAAAGAACGCAAGTTATAGACGATCGCCGCCGGCTGGCAAGGAGAACGATGCGGCGAAGGACGCGATTGAAGTGGCTGGCGTTTGTGCTACTGGTGAGCGGTTGTGCCACGACTTGCCTGGGGCAGTATCGCGTTCTGCCGGGCAAGACAAATGCGGACAGGGTTCCCGCGACACCCGCGCGTATCTGCCTCGGCACCGCCGGAACTGAGCACTGTTACACCCCACCCAGCGAAAAGTATGCATTCGGCCTGGAGCCTAAGGCACGGATCGTGGCCAAACTCAACGGGAGGGACCTGATCCTTTTCACGGCAACCTTTTCAGGCGGAGGGAGCGGCAAGCTGAGCAACGTGGCGCTCCTGGAAGAGCAGAGTTGCGATTTCGTAAACCTTCTGCCAACGGTGCAACTGACCGACCAGAGCGAGTACAAGCTGTGGAACCTGCCTCAGTTTTCCAAGCTTCCAGTTCTGGTGACCGCGGATTTTGTCTGGGATCTCAAGGCCGGAGAGACGCACTTCGCGCCCCACCGCTACACGGTTGACATGTACGTCTTCGATTCGAGAATCGGCCGGTATCTGCAGCGGATTCGCTACGTGACGACAAGGAAATATCCGGGCCTTGACGATTCGGATGCGATCCGGGTTCTGGACGCGGAAAGACCTGCCATTCTAGCCAGGCTGCAACAGGGACGTTCCAATTGATGCGGCGCAGCAATTGCGCATTCGCGATTGCCTCATGCCAGGCCCGTTCAGGCAAGCTTTGGTTGGAAAGGAAACAAGCGGTAATCTGGGATCGAGAGAGGCGAGATAACATGAGCACTTGGCTAACGGCACCATGGCCCTGGTATGTTGCGGGTCCAATCATCGGACTCTTCGTTCCGGCACTATTGCTCGCCGGCAACAAGGAGTTCGGGATTTCAAGCAACCTGCGCCATCTTTGTTCAGCGTTTGCACCGGGCAAGCTGGAGTATTTTTGCTACGACTGGAGAAAGTCGGGACTTTGGAACCTGGTGTTTCTGTCAGGGGTATTGATCGGTGGATTCATTGCATCGCATTGGGGAACGCCGCACGATATTGCCATTTCGCGAGAGACACGAGTTGCCCTGATCAATCTGGGCATTCTGGACTTCTCCGGCGTAGCACCGCATGAGATCTTCAGTTGGCACGCTCTGTTGACTCTGCGTGGATTTGTGTCCGTCGTTTTGGGAGGATTCCTGGTGGGTTTCGGCACAGCGTATGCGGGCGGATGCACGTCAGGCCACGCAATCTCCGGTCTTGCGAATTTCGAGTTGCCCTCGTTGATTGCGGTCCTCGGCTTCTTCGCAGGCGGCCTCGCCGCAACGTATTTCATCCTGCCGCACCTGCTCTGACGACCATGACTGCGAAACCACAAATCGAGATCGCGACTTCAGGCAACCGGGAAAGCAAGCCTGTGTTTTATTTGGTTTACCTTTTGCTCGGTACAGCTTTTGGCATCGTACTGACCAGGTCCGAAGTGCTTTCCTGGTTCCGCATCCAGGAGATGTTCCGATTTCAGTCGTTCCGCATGTACGGCATCATTGGCTCCGCCATCGCGACCGCTGCTCTATCGATCGCGCTCATCAGGAAGGGGGCTTTGAAGTCCGCTTCAGGCGAGACCATCTCGATTCCAAAGAAGGAACTGGGCCGCGGAGTGCGATATGCACTCGGCGGCACGATCTTCGGGCTTGGATGGGCGCTGACGGGAGCATGCCCCGGGCCTCTCTTTGGACTGATCGGCAATGGCGTGTCCGTAATGATTGTGGCAGTTCTGAGTGCTCTGTTGGGAACCTGGTTCTATGGATTGCTCCGGCCAAGATTGCCACATTGAGTTGGGTCTGGATCAAGGTCTGGGTTGAAAGGTCAAGAAGATGAGCACATCCGTGTTGAAGAAGGCGACCAATGCGGCGTGGTTGCGCCTGACCGTGCTCACTTATAACTTGCTGGCGGCGTTGAAAAAAGGTTGGCGCTGCCTGCCGAGTACCTGACGGCGCGGCCGAAACGATTGCGTTTTCTGATTTTCAGCACTCCGGGCAGGCCGGTGCACCACGCACGGTCCATGGTGCTGCGACTGGCGACGACGGCAGAGCGTCTGGCGGAGTGGTTGGAGGCGTTCAGCCTGCTACCGATGCATGTGTAAAGTGCTCCACCCTTGCTTATCGCCGGATTTGCAGCAACTTTTTGAACTGGGGTAAGCAGGGGTGTGTGCGCAAATGGGGTTTCGCTGTCTCCAGATCCGAAAACAACCCGCCTGCCGAGTCTTCGCCACCCCCCAGCGACCGTTCTGCGCCAATTCGCAACCCCGAAGCCGCCTTCACCTGCCCAATCCTTGGCAGCTGATCGCTTATCGCCGGATCAGGGGCTACATTCTCCAGTTGCATCCCAAACGGAAGCGCTTTAAGATGCGTCAATTGATGGCTATGCCTCGCACTGCTTCCAGCACGCCAGTTTCCGCTTCCGGGCCGCCTGCGCCGAGGCTGCGCGTGGGCAAGCTGTGCGTGGCCATTCAGGCCGGCTCGGCGGCGCTGATGATCGAGCGGGCCGAGGCGGCGCTGAAGGACGCGAAGTTCCTGGAATTCCGGCTGGATGCACTCGCCAGGCCGGCGGCGGCGCTGCCCAGGGTGAAGGAGTTTCTGGCGGATCACCGCGACGTGACGGCGATCGCCACCTGCCGGCGCAAGGCGTTTGGCGGGAATTTCGAGGGGACGCTGACGGCGGAGTTGGATGTGCTGGCCAGGGCCGCGCAGGCCGGCTGCAAGATTGTGGATCTCGAAGTGGAGTCGGCCGAGGAGGCCCAGCCGGCGCAACTGGCCCAGTTTCGAGCCGGGACTCGAGCGGCGGGCGCGGCGCTGCTGGTGAGCTCGCACGACTTTACCCGCACCAAGGCGCTGGAGCAGGCGGCGCAGCGCATCGAGGCGTTTGCGCCCGATTTTGTGAAGGTGGTTTCGACGGCGCGGACGCTGGCCGACAATCTTGCCGTGCTGCGGCTGATTGAGGTCCGGTCCCTGACAGCGCATGTGGTGGGCATCGCCATGGGCGAGGAGGGACTGGTGAGCCGAGTGCTGGGGCCGAGAGCCGGGGCGGCATTCACCTTCGCTGCAATGGACGACGGCGCCGAGACCGGCCCTGCACTGGCAACGGCGCCGGGCCAGGTGACGGCGCGAACCCTGCGCGACCTCTACCGCGTGGAACATCTGGACCAGGCGACGCGGATTTTCGCAGTGGCCGGCAATCCGATTGCCCATTCGCTTTCGCCGCTGCTGCACAACACCGCTTTTCGCCGCGAGAACGTGAACGCCGTTCTGCTGCCGCTGAAAGTCAGCCTGTTGGACGACCTGCTGACCCTGGTGCGCGAACTGCCCCTGGCCGGAGTGGCCGTGACCATGCCGCTCAAACAGGAAGTCCTGTCCCACCTGGCCAATATGGACCCGCTGACGGCCCGCATCGGCGCCTGCAACACGCTGCGCACCGGCGCGGACGGCAAGCTCTACGGCTTCAACACCGACGTGGCTGGGGTGGTCAGGCCGCTGGAAAAGCATCTGCGGCTGAAAGGCGCGCGGGTTGCCGTGCTGGGTGCGGGAGGCGCGGCGCGGGCAGCCGTCTTCGGCCTGGCCGACCAGGGCGCGGAGGTTTTCATCGTCAACCGCACCCACGAAAGCGCCGTGGCGCTGGCCAGGGAAGCAAAGGCCAAAGCGCTCCGGCACGAGCAGTTTGCCAAAAGCCGCTTTGACGTGCTGATCAACACCACGCCCTGCGGCATGGCCGGCTCAAAGCAGTCGCTGCCGATTGAAGAGAACGAGCTGAATGCGGGGCTGGTCTTCGACATGGTCTATAACCCGCTGGAGACGCCGCTGCTCAAGCTGGCGAAGGAGCGCGGGATTCCCGTGGTGACGGGCCTCGAAATGTTCGTCCAGCAGGGCGCGCGCCAGTTCGAGATCTGGACCGGCAAGCCGGCTCCCGAGGCGGAGATGCTGCGCGTGGTGGAACTGGAACTGCGCCGGCGGGGGTGAGGAGGAGGATACGAATTCCCTTCCGCCCGGGTAGGAGAATGGAGTAGGATTAAATCCTACTGGTCCATTGAGGTGAGTCAATGCGGTCCACACAACAATTCAGCATCACCCTTCCCCACGAGATGGCGGAGCTGGTGCGCGCCAAGGTCGCATCGGGCGAGTATGCCAGCGAGAGCGAAGTCATCCGCGACGGTCTGCGCGCCTTAGAGACCCGCGACCGAGCGATTGAGGCGTGGCTCAAAAACGAAGTCGTTCCGTCCATCGAGGCTGTAAAGGACAACCCTTCGCTGGTGCGAACCAGCGATCAGGTGCGCGCATCCCTTGCGGAAGCGTACAAGGCATTGCAAAGGGCGAGATAGCTTGTACCAGGTAGTCTATTCTCCGCGGGCTGAGGCGCAATTGACTGAGCTGCTCGCGCAAATTGCTTTGGCTGCTTCACCAGAAATTGCAGCACGCTATGTGGATGCCATTGTCGCTCAATGCGACAGCTTGTCCACCTTCCCCAGGCGCGGCACTCGCCGGGGTGACCTCTGGCCCGGGCTGCGAGTTGTCGGATTCCGGCGGCGCGTCTCCATCGCTTTCGTCATCGAGAAGAATATGGTGATTATTCATGGCATCTTCTACGGCGGCCAGAACCTCGAAGGGGCCTTCGAGGACGAGCATTGAGCCGGGTGCCCCAAAGCCTGCCCTGAGCATGTCGAAAGCCTGCCCTGAGTCTGCCGAAGGGGCTTTCGTCCGCCGCGGCGCAAGACCTGGGAAACCACGAACCCAACCCGACGAAGCCGGGCTCCCGCTCACGGCGCGCTTTCGATCTGGCGGGAGATCCAGCGGCTCATGCTTACGCCCTCGACCGCCGCGTGCAGGGCAACCTTTCAGTGCAGTTCCGGCTCGGTGCGCACCAGAATCTTCCCGTTGAACGGGCGGTCGGGCTGCTGGCCGCTCTCGGCGCAAAGCTCCAGATAGCCGTCGATGCTCTCGCGGAACGCGCGCGCCAACTCGGTGGCCGTTCTTCCCTCAAAATGAATCACATCCCGAAGCCCGGCGACCGTCCCGGAAAATGTCTTATCCTCCGGATCGAAGTCGATTGGGCCGGCCGCATAACCCTTGTATTCCATCATGGCTTTACTCCCGCATTGATGAGGAACTGGCGGACGGCATCGACCGCGCCTTTGGCGGCATTCGCGTTTGGCGCCACTCAAAAACTATTTGGCCTTTTTCTTTCCCGGCCTTCCCTGCTTGGGAGCCTTCGGCTTCTCGCCCTCCAGGTGGCCCACAGGAATAGGCCCAAGGTCGGGGCCGATGCGCTTGACCTGCGTGTCGATCATCTCGTAGTTGATGGTGCGCGGGGCGACGGGGCGGGCGATGCCGGTGGAGGGATCGACGGCGAGGTCCGGGCCGTTGGCGATCTGGAAGCTGAAGGTGGGCACGGCGCCGCCGGACGCGGGCTGGAAGCCGGTTCGGACCGGAAGGAAGCCCTGGATGGGATGCAGCCGGAAGGCCGTCTCATAGCGGTGGCGCTTGACGCTCCAGGCAAAAACGCGCACCTGGTCGAAATCGAAGGGCAGGCCGGCTTTGGGCGGGGTGAGGACGGTTACGTACTCGGGAACCTCGTGGTTGGGGGTGGTGGCCTCGGGATCGGTGACCTTGGTGAGCACGTAGGCGCCCACCATCCGCTGGCCTTCGGAGTAGGTGGCTACCTCATCCGGCACATCCACATCCATGCGTCCGGCGAGTAGCCAGCCGGCGTGGCCCTGAGTGTCGCGCACCAGCCACCAGTCCTCCATCACCACAGGCGGGCCCTCGGCAGGGCTGGGAGTTGCCGCCGCGCCGGCCGGGGCCGGCCTGGAGCCTGGCGCGGGCGAGACGGCCTTTGCCGCGCCCTTTGACAAATTGGAGGCCGGCGCGGGACTCTTGCCCTCCTGACCCGGCTGCAAGAGAGGTTTCGGCACGATTGGCTTGAGGGACGCTCCCAAGCCCGGGGTGGCCACTTTAGGAACCGAAGCGCGGGCCAGAAGCTGGACCTTGGCGTTGCCGGCCAGCAGATAAAAGTGCTCCGTTTCCCGGCCGGGGAGGATGTGCAGATACAGGTCGTCGCGGAGGGTGGCGGTGGCCACTACGGGGTCTTGCCGGTGCTGGCTGGCAAGCTGGACAAACGCATCATAGGTCTTGCCGTCAATCACGGCACGGTCTTCAATCCAGCCGATCTCGTTCTTTTGCGTCTTGACCTTGAGGAAACGGCGGCCGTGATCGAGGACTTCGAGCGGCTGTCCATTCACCACCTCGGCTACGCGATTGGAGACGGCGGCAACCCGGTCGTGGAGGTACATCTGGCGAGCTGAGACGTAGACCGTATCGTGCTGTTCATGGCGAAATCGGCTGCATCCCGAGGCAAGGGAGAGAAAGCACAGGGCCAATACCGAAAGCAATGGCATCAACGAAGGCATTGAGGCCCGGCGGAGCCTGAGGAAAGGGACGAATGGGATTGGAGATCGCGTGAACACAGCCAGTGGCGTTCCTCTTGAGGATAGCAGAGAACAGGGGTCAGGGATCAGGGAGAGAAAGAACAGGGTAGGGACAACCTCATCGGGAATCACGCCATCCCACAAGCTCTGGGCGCCCCAGCTCCCGGTTCTGAAACCTGGGAAACCACGAACCTCGATAAGTGGGTGGCCCGAATTCACTCGCCGCCGGTCGCAGACAACCGACCCCTGCCTTCTACGGCGCCGCCGCAATGGCGACGGCTCCGACGGGGTCGGTTCCGGTGGGAGCCGTGAGCGTGGAGGTGAGTGTGCCCGAACTCATGGTGTAGGCCTCAAGGTCGGGATTCCCCGCAAAGTCCACTGCAAGCAGGAAGCTGCCGGTCGAGTCTTCTGCCAGGCCAATCCGGCCGGTGGGCCCGGCCGTAGCGGTGTTGATCGAGGTCAGCGCGGTGGATGAGACCGAAAAGCTGGCGATATTGCCGGTGGAGCTGCCGCTGACCGATTGGTTGGCGACGTAGACGTAGTTGCCGTCCGATGTGGGCAGAATGGCAGAGGGTCCCGTTCCCCCAATTGCATACGGGGAGCCGGCGCTGGTGAGCTCGGTGACTCCATTGCTGGCGATGGTGAAGACGCGCAGTCCGCCGGATTGGGTGGCGGAGGAAAGGGCGTCAGCCTCTCCAACATAGAGCAACCGGTTGCTGGGGTCCACGGCCACTGCATTGTCTCCGCCCGCGGAATTCACCAGCTTAATGGTACCGGCGCCTCCGAAGGGATTGGCGCTGCCGGGATTAAAGAGAATGAGCTCCGTTCCCCCTGAGCCCATTCCGACAAAGACATAGCAATCGGTGCACGAACTGGAGTCATTGGGGGAGATGGCCAACTGCGTCACGGTGGAAGCGGGCAGAGCGACAGATTGCTCTTTCTCGCCGGCGGTGGCGAGCGTTCCAGCGTTGGCGCCAGTGCTGATGACGTTAATGGCGTAGACCTGGGCCACGCCGGAGACAGCCTCGACCAGCCAGGAGTTGGTCGCGTCAACCTGCATGGTATAGGCCGGATCCGTGGTGATGGCTGTGCCGCCGTTTCCCAGGGTCAGCGCACCGGTGGTTGAGTTGATGGTATAGAGGTAGATGCCGGATCCCGTGCTTACATACAGGAACAGGCCGTTGGGAGCCACGGCGATGGCCACGGGATGCACGGCGGGCAGAGTTAAGGCGCCGATCGTTTTCAGCTGGCCGGAGGAGATACTCAAGGCGACGATCTGGTTCGTCGTCTGGTTCAGCACGTAGAAGACGCCGCTGGTGCCGGCCTGGCCGCTGCAACTGCCTGAGGATGACGTGACCTCAGCGCAGACGGTGGTGGTCTCCGAAACACTGCCGGAAACGCCGGTAACCGTAATTTCGTAAGCTCCGGTGGTCGTCGTGGAGGTAGTGGCCGCGGTCAGCGTGGCCGTTTGCGCCGTTGTGCTGCTGATCGTAACCGAAGTCGGAGAAAGGCTGCAGGTCGTGGGACTGGTAGCGCCCGATGGCGAGGTGGTCACCGCGCAAGTCAGTGTAACCGTGCCGGTAAACGAGTTCGATGGCGTCACGGTAATGGTCGAGGTGTTGGTCGCACCTGGGCTCACGGTGATGTTGCCGCTGTTGGTAAGCGTAAAGCCGGTGTTGTTGCCGCCGCTTGGCGCCTGCCAGAAATCTCCGCATCCAGCCAGGAGCGGAGCCGCCGCCAGCAACAGCCTTGCCCATTGTCCGAGTTTCATTGCCGCTCCTTGGTCGTCGCCTGCTGAGCCCCGTTCAAAGGGTATCGCTTTCGCTTGCGTCCTGTCCTGCTACCGGATTAGACGCACGTGGGCGGCCTCAGGTCCTAAAGCCAGAGACGCGGCCCGGCGGGTATTCGCTCAGCTTTCTGAAGATTCCTGGGCCTGCGATTCTATTGCGGGATCGATGTGCGCGCCTGCCAGACCAGCCTTGCCGCGGTCAGGTCCTCTATGGCCATGCCTACGGACTTGAAGACCATGCGCCGGCCGGCAGGCGCGGCCACGGAACCGAAGAGAATGTCACCGATCTCGGCCTGCACCCTGGCGCCGGAGAGCCGCACGTCTCCCGATTCGCGCTCCACCGAGGAGCGGGACTCGGCCACCACAAAGCTCGAAAGCATGGCCTCGTCGTCCAGTTCGCGCAAACTGGCGCCGGTCGCTCCCACGGCCAGCACCAGCGCATGGGCCGCCAGCCAGCGGCCTTCGAGAACCGGGCCAGGCGAGGCGGTTACGGTGAGCACAACGTCGGCGGCCGCTGCCTCCTCAATGGGCACGGCGCGAGCGCCGGTTTCGGCGGCAAGGCGTTCGGCGTTGGCCGGGGTGCGGCTCCAGATGCGGATATCCGTGAGCGCCGGCCAGACCAGCCTGAGCGCCTGGATGTGCGACCTCGCCTGCACTCCGCTGCCCAGAATGCCCAGGCTGCATGCTTCAGGCCGTGCCAGAGCGGCAAGCGCGACCGCGGAGACCGCTGCGGTGCGCATTTCCGTGATCAGGCGGCCATCCATGACGGCCAGCGGCTCGCCGGTGGAGCGGCTGAGCAGCTCGATGACCGCCATGTGCGTTTGCAGGCCCTTGTCGGCGTTGCCGGGGTAAAACTTGACGGTCTTGACGCCCATCACGTCGCCGCAAATCACTGGCATCACGGCGAACCAGCCGTTCAGGAATCCCTCGGCATTGCCGGCGCGCAGGATGGTGCGGGGCGGCTGCTCGACCTTTCCGGCCGAGTAGTCGATCAGGGCCTGGCGAATGGCGGGAATAAGAGCCTGGTAGGTGAGGACGGCGCGAACTTCTTGTTCGGGGACGTACATAGGCTCCGGTAATCCTCAAAAAACGGGGCTGGGCGGCCGTTTGGTTTCCCACCCTATCGACAAAAATCCGCCACGGCGGATCGCGAGGGTGGGGCACCGGGCGAATTCGTCGATAGAATCTCGGAACGACGTGGCGTCGCGCCTAGTTGGGCCGGCCGCCGGAGCTGGTGCGGCGGCGGAAGCGCTCGTCCACGGGCTGGCGGCCCTGAAAACCGGAATCGACCGTGTGCCAGTGTTCGATGGAGGGCTCGCCCATGCGCCAGCAGAGCAGCACCACCTGGTCGTCGAGGCGGCAGGGAAAATCGAGCAGCCCGGCGTCGATGTCCTTCACCTGCACGCCGATGGAATCGATCTCGGCGATGCTCTCCCGGACGCGCTGCAGGTGGGTTTCCATCTCCGCGCGCGACTTGGCCACCTTGCCCACGTCCACCCTCATGCCGCCGGAGAGATAGATGCGCCGGGCCAGCTCAGCCAGGCCGGACTCGACTTCCTCGGCGGACTGCTTGCCTTCGATGGCGCGTTTCAGCAGCGATTCCAGCACCGGGAGCAGGGACTGCGCTTCTTCGAGAGTGAAGGTCTTCATGGGGAAATGCCCTTGGCTATAGGATACGACGGAATGGGGAACAGCTTCTAGCCACTTGCTTTCATCTGCGAGCTTTTTGCCCTAATGTCCACCCTGGCGTCGAGTCGGGTCCAAATCTCCGCAAATCGGCCTCTAGCCGGAGCTGGAAGCTGGAGGCTGGGAGCTGGAAGCTGTCTCCAGCATCCGGTCCAGCGCCACGCGAGCCCAGTGCTTGACACTCGGCCGCACCTGGATGCGGTTGACGACGCGGCCCTCCAGCAGGTTTTCCAGAGCCCAGGCCAGGTGCTGCGGGCTGATGCGGTACATGGTGGTGCACAGGCAACCGGTATCGTCGAGCGTAATCACGCGCTTGCCTTCTGCGGCAAAGCGGCGGGCCAGGCGGTTGACGAGGTGAATCTCAGTGCCGACGGCGAACATTGTGCCCGCGGGGGCCTGCTCGACGAGGGCGATAAGCCGCTCCGTGGAGCCTAGAGCGTCGGCCTTCTGGCAGACCTCCCAGCGGCATTCGGGATGAACGATGACCTGGATGCCGGGATATTTGGCGCGCACCCGATCGACGTGGCTGGGCAGGAAGCGCTGATGGACCGCGCAATGGCCCTTCCAAAGCAGAATGCGGCTGGCGGCCAGGGTTTGCTTCGTCTGGCCGCCCTGAAGCGCCCATGGGTCCCAAATGGCCATTTCGTTCAGCGCAATGCCCATGGAATGCCCGGTGTTGCGGCCCAGGTGCTGATCGGGCAGGAAAAGGATGCGCTTGCCGCGGGCAAAGGCCCACTCCAAGGCGGCGCGCGCGTTCGAGGAGGTGCAGACCAGGCCGCCGCGCTCGCCGCAGAAGGCCTTGATGGCGGCGGTGGAGTTAATGTAGGTCAGCGGAATGGTCTCCTCCGCCAGGCCGAGGCGCGTGAGCGCTTCCCAGCAAGCCTCAACCTGGGAGATTTCGGCCATGTCGGCCATGGAGCAGCCGGCATTGAGGTCGGGCAGGATCACCTGCTGGCCGTCGCGGCCGAGCACATCGGCGCTCTCGGCCATGAAGTGGACACCGCAGAAAACAATGTACTTCGCATCGGTCTCGGCCGCGATTTTGGAGAGCTTGTAGCTGTCGCCGGTGAAGTCGGCGAAGCGAATCACTTCGTCGCGCTGATAGTGGTGGCCAAGCAGGATGGTGGTCGCGCCCAGTTTGGCGCGCGCCTCCGCAATGCGTATATCCATGGAGTGGTCGGGGAGCGCCAGGTAGTCCTCAAGGCTGCAAGCGCTGCCGGCCTCCGGCGAGGCCGCCGTCAATTCGTCAAGAACCAGGTTCACGCGATTCCGCCTTCAGTCCAGCTCGCTCTGTTTATTTGGGGGCGGCGGACGGGGATGTTGAAAGCTAACGCGGCTACAGTGGATGCACTGACCTTCCTGAGGTTATCGGCAAAACGGCCGAACCCCTCAAGCTTCCCCATCCACGGGGTTGTTGCAGCCCTTTCACATTTAGACGCGCCCCGGGGCCGGTTGATTCTGAAAAGACCCGGTCCGGCAAAAGCCGCCTCGTTGGAGCTTAGTGTAACGCAGCCGTAGGAGCTGGCCCAGGAGTTTTTGTAGCTGGAGCCGATTGCCGCCGCGTCCGCAGCGCTAAGGGGAAGAGTTTGTGACCGCCTTGTCCGGGCAGGTATCATTGCTCTCGATGGGGACGCCGCCGACAATTCAGTTTGCCAGTCTGGGCATGGCAGACTCGCTGATCCTGATGGTGCTGGCGCTGGTGGTCTTCGGGCCGCGGCGGCTGCCGCAGATCGGCCGCCAGATCGGCAAGCTGATGTACGAGTTCCGCAAGGCCTCAAACGACTTCAAGTTCCAGATGGAAGAGGAGTTGCGCAACGCCGAGGAGGCCGACCGGCGCAAGGCCGAAGAGGAACGGCTGCGGGCGCTGGCGCTGGCGGCGCCGCCCAGGACCATCGAAGCGACGGCCGGGACACCCGTAGCGGATGGTCAATTTCCAACCCCAAGCCCCTACCCCGGAGAGACCGAGTACCCCCCGGTGGCACCGGCTGCCTTGCCTGAGATTCCTGCGGAAGAGGCCTATCCACGCATTCAGCCTCCCTCGACCGGCGAGCCGGTGCCGGCGGCGCGACCGGGCAGCCCGGCGGCGCAGATCGAGGCTCCTGCGGCGGCGGAACAAACTGCGGAAGAAGCCGTTTCGGCGGCAGGCGCGGCCCCGGAAGGTCCGGGCTCTAGCCCGGACGCTAGCCCAGTGGATCAAACGGTGGCTGGCGGGGATGGGTCTGAACCCATGCCTTTATCCCCTGAGGTAAGCCCTGCAGAGAGTTCGGCCGCAATTCTCCCTGCTTCCGAAGCTTGTGAAGCCAGCGATGCGGCCATGAAAGAATCTCCGGCTGCGGAGACCACCCCCGCCATGGAGCAGGCGGCCCATCATGGTTGATCCCGCGGAGGCCATCGGCAAGGCGCGGGCGGCGGTGACCCAGCGCGCGGAGCTCCCCGGCATGAGCCTCATGGAGCATCTGGACGAGCTGCGCCGCCGCATCGTCCACTCGGCCATCTATCTGGCCGTGGGCTTCGTTGCGGTGTGGGCCTTTCATGACCGGTTCGTCGGTTTCATCCAGGCGCCGCTCAACCACATCGGCAAGACGCTCGTCTTCACCCACCCCATGGACCCCCTGAACCTGGATCTGCAGGTTTCGCTGGTCGGCGGAGCGATTCTGGCCTCGCCCTTCATCCTCTTCCAGGTGTGGCTGTTCATTGCGCCGGGGCTCTACCAGAAGGAGCGGCGCTTCGTGGTTCCCTTCATGCTGGCCACGGTGGGGTTGTTCCTCGGCGGCGCGGCCTTCGGCTACTACTATGTTCTGCCCGGCGCGCTCAAGATCCTGATCGTGGATTTCGGCCACAATTTCACCTCCATGGTCACCATCGAGGAGTACAGCAGCTTCTTTCTGTCGATCATTCTGGGCCTGGGCATCAGCTTTGAGATGCCGATCCTCATCTTCTTCCTGGCCATGTTCGGCATCGTCAGCCCAAAGTTCCTGTGGAAGAACATGCGCTACGCGGTTCTGGCCATCTTTCTGGTGGCGGCCATCATCACGCCCAGCCCCGACCCATGGACCATGTGCATCTACGCCATACCCATGCTGGCGTTGTATTTGATCGGCATCGGTGTGGCCTGGTGGGTGCATCCCGCGCGCCGCAAGGCCAAGGAAGCCAAACAGGCCAAGGAGTCTGCTGGATAGGCCAGCGCATTGAAAGGGCGCGGCTTCACACGCCGTGGAAAAACTTGCTGTTCTAAAAGCGCACGGCTTTACACGCCGCGGAAAGACTCGTTGCTTTGAAAGGACACGGCTTTAGCCGTGCAGTGGACGGACCAAAAACGGATGTGGCTTTAGCCACCGAGGAAGTGTCCGCCGCGCAACAAGACCTGTTGAGGGAGTCCCAAGGAACCCAGACCATGCACTCGTTCTCGTTTTGGAAGAAGATCGCGGCCATCATGCTGCTGGCCGCGCCTCTCGCCGTTCCCGCCCAGCAGCACTTCGACGGCGCCCGCGCCTATGAGTATGCCCGCCAGTTTGTAGCCATCGGGCCGCGCTGGCCCACCAGCCAGGGCCACGTCAAGGCCGAAGAGTTCCTGCGCAGCCACTTCCAGCACGACCAGCTCGAAGAGGATGCGTTCACGGCCGACACGCCCATCGGCCCGGTCCCCATGCGCAACTTCATCGTGCGGTTTCAGGGCAAGAAGGACGGCGTGATCGTGCTGGGCACGCACTACGAGACCAACTACCCGCTGCGCACCATCAACTTTGTGGGCGCCAACGATGGCGGCTCCACGACCGGCCTGCTGCTGGCCATTGCGGACCAGTTGCGCGGCAAGACGCTCGACGGCTACTCCGTCTGGCTGGTCTTCTTCGACGGCGAGGAGGCCATTCAGAGCTGGTCCAAGTCCGACTCGACCTATGGCAGCCGCCATCTGGCCGCCAAATGGGGAAAGGACGGAACCCTGGGCCGCGTTAAGGCTTTTATGTTGGCCGACATGATCGGCGACAAGAACCTCGACATTCAGCGCGAAACCCAATCTACCGGCTGGCTGGTCGACCTGGTCCGGCAGGCCGCGCATAAATTCGGTTACGACCGCCATTTCTTCCAGACCGAGGAGCCGGTCGAAGACGATCATCTGCCCTTTGTCCAGCGCGGCGTGCCTTCGATCGACGTGATTGACCTCGACTACGGCCCCAACAACAGCTATCACCACACCGCCCAGGACACGATGGACAAGATCAGCGCCAAGAGCCTGACGATCGACGGGGACGTGTTCCTGGAGACGATACGGCTGATCGATCAGCGGTGAAAGAACAGTTGTCAGTTTTCAGTTTTCAGTGGTCAGCTATCCGTAGGCGGCAGTGAGCAGAGCTTTGCCAGGAGGCCCGGCCACTGCCATCGCTCCCTATCCTCCGACCAATGACCGTTGACAACTGAAAACTGACAACCGACAACTAGCTTCCTATAGCATTCAGAAATGATTGCCGGCGTTTCCTGGGTCTGGTGGGTGGGGTTTCACGCTGTGGTGGCGGCGCTGCTGGTGGCCGATTCGCTCCTGCCCGGCCACCGGCGCCCCACGCGCTACCCGCAGGCCTTTGCGTGGCTGGGCACAGCGGCGGTGGTGCTGGCCGCAACCGGATTCGCGGCCTGGATCAGCGTCACCCAGGGCCGCCAGACGGCGCTCGAATTCGTGGGCGGCTACGCCATCGAAGCCTCGCTCAGCGTGGATAATCTCTTCGTCTTCATGGTCATCTTTCAGGGCTTCCGCATCAGCCCGCAGCGCCAGCACAAAGCCTTGCTGTGGGGCGTGGCCGGTGCGGTGGTGCTGCGCGCTCTGTTCATCGCCGCGGGCATCGCGCTGCTCAGGCGCTTCGACTGGATCACCTGGATCTTCGGCCTGTTCCTGCTCTATGCGGCCTGGCGGCTGGTGCGCGGCGGCTCGGCCAACGCGGCCGTGCCGGAGTGGATTCGCAAGCTGCAACCGGCCAAGGGGTCGCTCTTGCCGGTGATTCTGGCCATCGAAGCCGCCGATGTGCTGTTTGCCATGGATTCCATTCCCGCCGTCCTGGCCATTTCGCACAATCCCTTCGTGGTGTACACGTCGAACATCGCGGCCATCCTGGGCCTGCGCTCGCTTTACTTCGCGCTGGCTTCGCTGCTGGACCGCTTCCGCTATCTGCACTATGGCCTCGGCGCGCTGCTGGCCTTTGCGGCGCTGAAGATGCTCGCCGGGCACTGGATCGAAGTCCCCATCACCCTCTTGCTCGCCGTCATGGGCGCGATTCTCGCAATCTGCGCGGTGGTTTCCTGGTTCGCGGGGAACAGAGATCAGGGAACATTAACCGACTAGGAAATTGCGTTGGATGGGGGCGAAGGAGAGAGCCCCCTATGTGGCCGGTCTGTAGCACGGATGAGAAATGAAGCGCTTCGCTCCGGTTGACCACTGATCCCCGATCTCTGCCGGGGCCCCCATGGATAAGTTTTCGTCCGTGGGGCGAAGCGAGCGGCGATCCTCTACGGAATTGGACAGGATACAGTATCCCTGGTAACGCTTTAGAAAATGCCATTGGCATGCATATGCTCAGTGTATTTTCTGTCGGTACAGCAAATGTGATTGGTAAGCCAGCCGTAAATAAAATCCATCACTTCCACTGAGAGCCTGGCGCCCAGGCCGCTCTCGTGGCGCTCTCTCATGCCCGCAAGCATCTGTCTCAACTCGTCGTGCTCTTTCATGTGCGCCGGCGCGTCGGGGTAGCCGGTCTTGATGAAGAGCAGCTCTTCACGTAGGCAATGGTGCCGGGCGTAATCTTCCAATTGATCGAGAACGATTCCGAGTGTTTCCTTGCTGTTTCCAGCCTCGATGGCGCCATGTAATTCATTCACCATGGCGATGAGTTTCTTGTGCTCCTGGTCGAACTCCTCGACGCCCACCGTCAGATTTTCCGTCCAAACCAACAACATGGGAGGCGACTCCTTTGCTGGATTCTTTTCGCGTTCTAAGCGACGCATATGGAAGCACCGCGATTCCATCCGCCTGACGAATCCACACAGACCCATGCGTTTGGGGAATTGCTCTCTCAAAAACCCATCGGCGCGTGAAACGAGAAAAACCAGAGGAAAGAGACGTCCCGGCGCCGGAGCGGAACCGAATAACAGGACAATTTATATGCTACAGCTTTTGCAGAGGGAGGGCCACGGCGCTCTACCACGCCTCAAACACCACCTGCCCCTCGCGGCCCTTGCGATTGAGGATGGAGTGCTTCAGGAACCGCTCGTCGTCGCGCTGCGGATAGTCGTTGCGGAAGTGGGCGCCCCGGCTTTCGGTGCGGGCCAGGGCCGAGCGCAGAATGGCGTGGGCCACGCGGCTCATGGCCTGCGCCTCGCTCAGGCGGCGGCTCCCCTTCCCCTGCTCAGCCAAATGGGCCAGGCCTGTGGCACAGACGGCCTGTGCGGCAAGACCCTCCAGCAGCGTGGACTCCCGGCGCAACAATCCGGCGTAGGCCCACATAGCCGCTCGAAGGCCGGCGATGAGCTCTTCGAGACGAGCTTCTTGCCCGGCGGTGAGCGGGACAGGAACGCTCTCCGGCGCGTCGTCCGGTACCAGCGGGAGGCCATCGTCGAGCATCGAACGCGCCGCCCGCGCGCCGAAGACCAGCCCTTCGAGCAGCGAGTTGGAGGCCAGCCGATTAGCGCCGTGGACGCCGGTGCATGCCGCCTCGCCGGCGGCGTACAGACCGGGCAGAGTGGTGCGGCCGAACAGGTCGGTTTGGATGCCGCCCATGAGGTAATGCGCGGCCGGGCGAACGGGAATGAGGTCGCGGGCGAGGTCGAGGCCGTGTTGGGCAAGGAAGGCGCTGATGCCGGGGAAGCGCTGACCGAGATCGATGTTCTTCACATGGCGCATGTCCAGATGGACGGGCCGGGAGCAGTCCGGCGGCGAGCCGGGAGCCGCCGCCATGCCTTCGCGGGCGATGGCGCGCGCCACCACGTCGCGCGGGGCCAGCTCAAGCCGCGGGTGGTAGCGTTCCATAAAGCGCTCGCCGCGGTCGTTGCGCAAATAAGCGCCCTCGCCGCGCAGGGCTTCAGAGATCAGGAAGCGCGGGACGCCGGGCAGCGACAGGGCGGTGGGGTGGAACTGGTAGAACTCCATGTCGGCCAGCGCGGCGCCGGCCTGGGCGGCCAGAGCGATGCCGTCGCCGGTGGCTACGGCGGGATTGGTGGTGTGGGAGTAGACCTGGCCCGCGCCCCCGGCGGCCACCAGCACGGCCCGCGCGCTCACCCGCTTGAGCCGGCTCTCGCTGTCCAGCAAATCGGCCCCGACCACCCGGCCATCGGCAACGGCGAGGCCGGTGACCGTAGTCCACTCGGCAAAGCGAATCCGCTTGTGGACGCGGGCAAAGGCGGCCAGCGACCGGCTGATTTCGGCGCCGGTGGCGTCGCCATGGGCGTGCAGGATGCGCGGCAGCGAGTGAGCGCCCTCGCGGGTGCGCAGCAGCTCTCCGCCCCCCTTACCGTCCTCGGTGTCGAAGGCCGCGCCCCACTCGATCAGCTCGGCCACCCGCACTGGCCCCTCGGCCACCAGCGCCTGGGCCGCCGGCCGGCAGACAAGCCCGTCGCCGGCGTTGATCGTGTCCAGCAAGTGGAGCGCTACATCCTCATCGCCTTCCATGGCCACGGCGATTCCGCCCTGCGCATAGTGGGTGTTCGACTCGCCCAGGGATTCCTTGGTGACCACCAGGACCTGACCGTGGCGCGCCAGCTCGACAGCCGCCCGCAGCCCCGCCACGCCCGCTCCCATCACCAGAAAATCCACCTGAGCGGCCTTTGCCATAGACGATTAGCCTACCACCGCGAGATTGGCGGGCTTTGTCATGCCGGCTCTCAGCTTCCAGCCGCCGGCCGAAGACGTGCTTCTTATTGCTCAGACTCGGCCGGCGCCAGCGCCTAGAGTTAAGAATGTAAGGGTAGATAGATGACGGCCCCGATAAAGTAACGGGAATTCATGAACGGAAAGAACCCCCCTTATGGTGGCTGCTGCAACCGGGTTATTCTTGACAGCGGCACAGCCTCCCACGCGACAAACGGAAACGCAGCCACCTTAAGGGGGGGTCATATATGCGCGGACTCAAAGTTTTGATCGGAACTACAGCATTGCTCGCGGGCTTGGCCCTGGCGGCGCCGGTGGCTAAAGCGCAAGTCGTCGTCGATGTCGGCATTCAACCCGTATGTTCGTACGGCTATTACGACTATTCGCCCTACGCCTGCGCGCCCTATGGTTTTTACGGGCCGGGGTACTTTTACAACGGCATCTTCCTGGGCATGGGCCCATGGGCCAACTGGGGCTATAGCAACGGTTGGGGCAGCCATCGCTTCGGAGGCGAGGGTGGCGGACGCTATCGCGGCGGCGGCGGATATGCGGGCGGTCGCGGCGGATATGGGGGCGGTCGTGCTGGATATGCGGGCGGTCGCGGGGGAAATGCGGGCGGTCGCGCTGCGTATGCAGGCGGCGGAGCCCGCGTGAGCGGTGGCGCAAGACCCAGCGCAGGCCACGCCTCAGCGGCGCATAGCAGCGGCGGCGGCGGCGGACATGCCAGCGGCGGCGGCGGCGGTGGACATGCCGGCGGCGGCGGTGGTGGACATGCCGGCGGCGGCGGTGGCGGACATTCCGGCGGCGGCGGTGGACACCGGTAACCTCTAGCTGCTGCATCAGGCAGCAGTTTGTGCAACCAGCGGCGGAGCCAACCTGCTCCGCCGCTTTTGCATGTGCGGGACATTTGGGTCTGATCGTCCGGCAGGGGCGTACTCGTGCCGGCTTCAGGTGCGCGGTCCTTCGAGCCTCAGATGATCGGCTTTCCGTTGTCGGTCAACTGCGACAGGAGGGCCTGGCCTTGCTGCTGAACCGGAGTCGGCAACTTGGCATAGGAGAGTTCTTCAGCCGCGTCCTGCCCCGTGGTGAGCGCATAGGCGAGGTAGTCCTTGAGCGCTTCCTGCTCTCCGTCGGTGCTCTTGTTGTCCTTGGGAATCAGGATGAAGGTGATGCCCGTGATGGGATATGCGCCCCTGGCGGTTGCCGGAGGATCGACGATCGAGGTGCGGAGATCCTTGGCAAGCGCGTCGACAGAGGCATTCACCGCCGCGTAGGCGCTGGCCGGAGTGGGCGCCACGTACTCGCCGGCTCGATTCTGAATCGAGGCCACCGGCACTCCGGACGTTCTGGCAAAGGTCAGTTCGAGATAGCCGATGGTTCCCGGCGTGTCCATTACCGTTTTGAGAACCGCATTGCTTCCGTTGACGCCGATGCCTGCCGGCCACTTGACGGAGAGACCCACGCCGAATTTAGCCGACCAGGCGGGGCTCGCCTTGCCGAGGAAGTTGGTAAGGATGCTGGTGGAACCGCTGCCGTCGGCGCGATGGACCACGATGATGGCGGCATGGGGGAGCGCGGCGCCGGGATTTTCACCGGCGATCGCGGGGTCTTGCCAACTGATGATCTCACTGGCAAAGATGCCCGCCAGGGTCTTGCCGCTCAGCTTCAGCGGGGTCTTCAAGCCCGGCAGGTTATAGACCACGCAAACCGGGCCGGCGCTGACCGGAATCTGGACGATGGGCGGAAGTCCCTGCAGTTGATTGTCGCCGAGCGGCGCATCGCTGGCGGCAAAAGCCCCGTAACCGCGGCGAAGGTTGTCGATGCCGGCGCCGCTGCCGATGGGCCGGTAATTGACCTGCAGCGGGTGCGATTTCTCGTAGTCCTTGCCCCAGCGGTCGATCAGCGGCACGATGGCCGTGCTGCCGGAAGCGGAGATCGAACGGATCTGCGCATTGACAATTTTCGTCTCTGCCGGCCTGCCGTCTTCGGAGAGGTTGCAACCCGTTGCCATGAGAACAGCGAGCGTTGCCATTGCCGCGGGCGCCGTAACCATTACTCTCATTTTCAGATTCATCGATCCCCCGGAAAGCAGGACAACGCGCATGCGATTCACCCGAATCGTCGATGCGTCTGCTCAGTTGGTCAATATAGGCATTCAATGTGAAAAGGGGATGAATTCAGATTCCCCGCCGGTCTCGCCCGGCGTTTGGAGGCCGGCAGGTGTCTTCCGTTACGCCTCTTAGCCCTGAGAAAGGCTTGGGCGGCGAGCTGGCAGAGCCGAATCCCGGGTCTCAAGATCGGGACCTGGGGCGCCCGGATTTCGGATGTAGGCCACTTGCCTGCCAGGGAATATAATCGAGCATTCTCCGTGCATGTCCAACCTCGAGGCCCTCCTCGGAAAGGAACCTGACTGCGGGTGGAACCAGGTCCGTTCTCATTGGTCAAGTGGTATATGGATTGCGTCACCGATCGCGGCGACGCCGCAATCCTCTATTGCGCCGACTTCCGCTGGCGCGGGATTCGTGCAGCCTATAGCAGCGTTCTTACCGTCAATGAGCTTTCGGCCGAATCCCATTCTTCGATGACCCGCTACCGGCTCTCCTCGAAGGGCGACCAGATCCTGGTCGAGTTTCCCCGGCTGGGAGTCTCCGGAAAGTGGGAGGCTGCTGCCGCGCCTTATCAGCGAGTTGTTTACGAGAGCGCCTCGGGAAACGTGATGTGGAACTGCCTGCAGCCCCGATCGTCGGTCTATCTTTGCGTCGGGGAGCGTGAGTGGACCGGCCTGGGTTACGCCGAGTGCCTCACCCTGACGCTGCCCCCATGGCAGTTGCCGATGCGTCAACTGCGCTGGGGCCGCTTTGTTTCGCAGCAGGACTCGCTTGCCTGGGTCGACTGGCAGGGGCCATATTCCACCAGCTTCGCGGTCTCGAACAGCCTCCCATGTGAGACACTGTCGGTCACCGACTCCGAGGTCGTACTGCGCGATGTCTCGCTGCGCATGGAAGAGAGTCTCCCTCTTCGCGCCGGGCGCTTGGGCTCCACAATTCTTCCCGGAGCACCCGCGCTGGCCAAACTCCTGCCACGCTCCCTCTTCAACATTGAAGAACAGAAGTGGAGGAGCCGCGGAATCTTGAACGCGCACGGACGCAGCAGCAACGGCTGGGTCATTCACGAGGTGGTTCATTGGGAACTGTAACCCGTTCTCAACTGTTCAAAGTGTTATACGGGACATTCTTTGTCGCCGTGCTTCCGTTGGCGCTTGTGCTGTGGGCGCATGCCACAAGAGACGCGGTGCATCTAGCGGCGCAGTATTCGGTGCTTTGGGGATCTGCGCTGGCTGCGTTTGGCCTGGTCATCGCTTTGACGGGCATGATGTCGCTCTGGCGGTATGGCGGCGGCTTGCCCATGAACGCCTTTCCCCCGGTGCGTTTCGTCGCCAACGGCATTTATAGCCTGGTTCCGCATCCGATCTATGGCGGATTCGTGATTGCCTGCGCCGGTGTCGCCATCTTCTCCGGTTCAGCCAGCGGCTTGTGGCTTGTAACTCCCACGGTGGCGCTGGCCTGCGCCGCGCTGGTTCTGGGCTATGAGCTGCCCGATCTGCGGAGCCGATTTGGAGCGCCGGCCTTCTCCGTTTGGCTGCCACGCGACGGGCCGGGAGCGCCGTCCCTGCTGGAGCGCATACGAGTCTATCTGGTGGTCTTGCTGCCGTGGCTGGCGGTCTTTGAGCTGCTGTGGCGCCTTGGTGCTTCAGTTGGCGCCGTCGCCACGTACTTGCCTTTCGAGCGCCGGCTGCCGGTGATTGAGCAGACAGAGGCCGTCTACGCCAGCACCTACCTGGTTGTGCTGCTGGCGCCGCTGCTCATTGGCACTGGCCACGCGTTGCGGCGCTTTGCGCTGCGCGGCCTGGTTGCCATGGCGCTCATCTTTCCGCTCTATCTGCTGTTACCGTTCTTCGTTCCGCCACGTCCGTTCCATCCCACCACGCCGATCGGCCAGTTGTTGTTAATGGAGAGAACTCCCTTCTCGGGGATTGCCGCCTTTCCATCGTTTCATATGGTCTGGGCGCTGATAGCCGCCTCCGCATTGGGTGAGGGCGGGCGCGCAAAGAAGTACGCCTGGTGGACCTGGGCGGCGCTGGTCGGCGTCAGTTGCGTCACGACGGGGATGCATTCGATCCCCGATGTGCTGGCCGGGGTTGTCGCCTTCGCCATCGTTGTCCGCATGCACGCTATCTGGATGGCCATCCTGCGCGTTGCGGAATGGATTGCAAATTCGTGGAAGGAGTGGCGGATTGGGCCGATAAGAATCATCAACCACGGCGGATTCGCCGCAGCCGCGATACTGCTCGGTGTGTGGCTCATCGGCGCGCTGCTCGTCCCTGGACGCGAGTGTTTGGTGGTCAGCATCTTTGTCTGCTCCACAGTGGGAGCGGCGCTCTGGGCTCAGTGGGTGGAGGGATCGCCGGCGCTGCTGCGCCCCATGGGTTTTTACGGAGGCATGATCGGGGCTGCCATTGGAGGCGCTCCCGCGCTTTTGATCCATGTCGATTTGTGGATGGTGTTTGGGGCGATTTGCATCGCGGCGCCATGGATACAGGGCATAGGCAGGCTGCGCTGTCTGGTTCAGGGGTGCTGTCACGGACGGGCAACGGAAACGGCGGATGGGATTCGTTACACACACCCTCGCTCTCGTGTTTGCCGTCTCGCGCAGCTTTCCGGAGTTCCCGTGCACGCGACGCCTGTCTATTCCATCCTGTGGAACGCCGTGGTCGGCGCCGCCCTTCTGCGCCTCCTCCAATTGCATTCTCCCGCCACGCTGATTTGCGGCGTATACCTCTTGCTGTCGGGGGCCGGGCGCTTCGTCGAGGAGGCCTATCGCGGCGAACCTCAGACCCTGGTCTTCTACGGACTGCGCCTCTACCAGTGGATCGCCATCCTTGCAGTCGTAGCCGGAGCCGTGGTGACCTGCGTCCATGGCCCGGCCATGCCGCGGATATTCCCCTTGCGCATCAGCTTGATTCTGGTCGCGATCGGATGCAGCGCCGTGGCCTGGTTTGTCACCGGAGTCGACTTTCCTGAATCATCGCGCCGCTTTGCCCGCCTGACCTGATTGCGCCGCTCAAAGCATCCTGGGGCCTCGCAGTTCCGGTGTGGGACGCGATGGTCAGGATATAGCCGTCCGAACAACAGGATGAGCGATGGCGCGGCGGGCTTGCTTTAGGATTAAAGCAGCGTGCAAACGATACGAGTAGAGACACCAACGGCCAAGTGCGACGTGATTGCGGGGAGCGGGCTCATTGAGACGCTGGCGCCGCGTATCGAGCGGGTTGTGGGCAGGTTGCCGCGACGGGTTTTTGTGCTGACTTCGCCGCCGATCTGGGCGCTGTGGGGCGAGGCCTTGCAGGCTTCCTTTGCCGAGGCGCCGGTGGTGCTGTTCCTTGAGCCGGGAGAGAAGCACAAGACGCTGGCCAGCGTGGAGAAGCTGCTGCGGCAGATGGCGCGGGCGGGCGGAGATCGCGGGAGCTTGCTGATTGCCTTTGGCGGCGGGATTGTGGGCGATGTGGGCGGGTTCCTGGCGGCGATTTATATGCGGGGGATTGGCTATGTGCAGGTTCCCACGACTTTCCTGGCGCAGGTGGACTCGAGCGTGGGCGGCAAGACGGGCGTGAACCTGCCGGAGGGCAAGAATCTGGTGGGCAGCTTCCACCATCCGCTGGCGGTTTTTGCAGATATTGGAGTGCTGGGGACGCTGCCGGACCGGGAGCTGCGGGCCGGGCTGATGGAGAGCGTGAAGGCGGGGATTATCCGCGACCGGACGCTGGTGCGGTTTATGGAAGAGCACGTGGACGCGGTGCTGGGGCGCCAGGCGAAGGCCCTCGAAAAGGTGATTGCGGCGTCGATAAGGATGAAAGCCGGGGTGGTGGCCAGGGACGAGCGCGAGAACGGGTTGCGGATGATTTTGAACCTGGGGCATACGGTGGGCCACGCGCTGGAGCAGGTCACCGGCTACCAGACTCTGCTGCATGGAGAGGCGGTGGGTTGGGGGATGGTGGCTGCGTTGTATCTGGCGCGGAAGCGGGGGACGATTACGGGCCACCAGTTTGAGCGGCTGGAGAGTTTGATTCATTCGTATGGGGCGCTGCCGGCGCTGAAGCTGCGGGCGAGCAAAGTCGTAGCGGCTACGGGCGGGGACAAGAAGAACGTGGGCGGGGTGAGACGGTTTGTGCTGCCGGTGGGAATTGGCGACGCGGGGGTGGTGGAGGACGTGACGGAGGCGGAGCTGGAGGCGGCGGTGGGGTATATGCTGGCGCGGGCTGGGGAAGAAGCGCAAGGGCGGCGTGGTTAGCGGGGTTAGCGGAGTTGGAAGCGGAGATTGGGGTGCAGATGAGCGGGACGGGGGCCAGGCCGGCGGGGGTGGTGGATGAGGCGGACGCGGCGCGGGCGGTGCGCCAGATGTTCGACGCGATTGCGCCCCGGTACGACCTGCTGAACCACGTGCTCTCGGCCAATGTGGACCGGCTGTGGTGGTGGCGGACGGCGCGGCGGTTCAGGGCTGTGCTGGCGCGGCCGGATGCGGCGGTGCTGGACATCTGCTGCGGGACGGGCGACTTGACCATGGCCCTGCTGAAACGCAGGCCGCGCGGGGCAAGGCCCATTCTGGCGGCGGATTTTGCGCGCGGGATGCTGAGCCGTGGAGCACGGAAATTCGGCGCGCGAAAACCCGGCGCGCCGTGCGCCGTGGCGCTCGAGGCGGACGCGCTGCATCTGCCGCTGCGCTCCGCGTCGCTGGATTTGATTGTGACGGCGTTCGGCTTCAGGAATCTGGCCAATTACGAGGCTGGGCTGAAGGAGTTTCACCGCGTGCTGAAGCCGGGCGGACAGTTGGGGATTCTGGACTTCGCCGAACCGGGCGGCCTGGTGGGCAAGGTCTATGCGGTGTATTTCCGGCGGGTGCTGCCGGCGATTGGGCGGCTGGTGTGCGGAAAGGATGGGCCGTATAACTATCTGCCTGCTTCGGTTGGGAATTTTCCTCCGCCTGGCGAGATGCTGGCTCTGATGCGGTCGACGGGGTACACGCAGTGCGCGTGGCAGCCCTATACGTTTGGCATTGCGGGGTTGTACACGGGGGCGCGGCCGGTTGTGGTTGAGGAGCGCGATGAGTAGAGCTGCTGCCAGTCCGGCGGTGAGGGGTTCCACGTTGGGGCTGGCGGGGTTTTCCGCCGAGAAGCGGCGCGTGGCGCTGTACTCGATGGTGGCGGCCGGGGCGATGACGCTGCTGAAGCTGGCGGCGGGGCTGCTGTCGGGGTCGCTGGGCGTGCTGTCGGACGCGGCGCACTCGGCGCTGGACCTGGTGGGCGTGACGCTGACGTTCTTTTCCGTCCGGGTGAGCGACAAGCCGGCCGACGAGGACCACACCTACGGGCACGGCAAGATCGAGAACCTGTCGGCGTTTGGCGAAGTGGGACTGATGGCCGTCTCCTGCGCGTGGATTATCTGGGAGGCGATGCAACGGATCTTCAACCACAAGATGGAGTTGCGGCACTCGGTGTGGCCGGCGCTGGTGCTGGTGACGTCGATTGGGGTGGACTACTGGCGATCGCAGCGGCTGCGTGCGGTGGCGGAGCGG
>Ga0181524_10000490_pt1 | contig 47481 bp, 49 predicted proteins | sample PEATcosm2014_Bin_34_FD_119761 | JGI IMG/M metagenome (GOLD analysis project Ga0181524, IMG submission 119761) | Peatland microbial communities from MTU Mesocosm Facility, Houghton, MI, USA - PEATcosm2014_Bin05_60_metaG | ecosystem: Environmental > Terrestrial > Soil > Wetlands > Peat | place... | reverse complement strand
CGCAGACGGGAGCATTAGCCCCTCAACTGCCCCCATCTATACGGCAGACAATGTGACGTACACATTCACTGGCAACATGAGTTATCCAGCTTACAACGGGATTGTAGTCGAAAGAAGCAACATCGTGATTGACGGAAACGGGTACATGGTGCAAGGAAGCTGTAGCGATAGTGGAATCGGGTTAAACCTGATGGACGTAGGCAATGTGACGATTGAAGGCGCCAACTTCGAATGGTTTCAAAAGGGCATCCTTCTCTCCAACTCAAACAATAACACCATCATCGGGAATGATGCAACTGGAAACGGAGTCTATCCGACAGGTATTTTCGCGCTCGGCGATGAATACGGCATCGCTCTCAGCAATTCTTCAAGCAATAGTATCATCGGGAACTATGTAGAAGAGAACGGCTGGGATGGCATCTGTCTCTCGGGTTCTTCGAACAACATTGTCAGGGGGAACATTGCAGAGTATAACAAGTTTAATGGCATCGAAATATACAATTCATACAACATTATCAGCGGGAACACCGCAACAGGAAATACCGTTAACGGCATCTACGTCTCGGGTTCTGGCAACACTGTTAGTGGGAACACAGCAACAGGACAATTCTGCGGCATCGATGTCGACTCTTCTTTTAACGGTATCGTTAGCGGTAACATGGTAGCTGCAAACGGTAATGGCATCTGGCTCCTCGACGCTTCTTTCGGCAACATTGTCAGCTTTAACAATGTGACGACTAACAGCGATGGCGTTGTCCTGTACTCTAATTCGTCGTGGAATACTGTTTTCGGAAACAACGCAATAGCAAACGGTTGTGGCGTCCATCTATGGGGTGCTTCATACAACACGCTTTACCACAACAATTTCATAAACAACACTTCCCAAGTCGTTTCTGACAGCTCAGTGAATACTTGGGATAATGGCTATCCTTCTGGTGGAAACTTCTGGAGCGACTACAACGGCACAGACATGTACAGCGGTCCTTATCAAAATGTGACAGGAAGCGATGGAATAGGCGACACGCCATACGTCATTGACGCGAACAACACTGACTATTATCCGTTGATGGGAATGTTTTCAGACTTCAATGTTGCGCAGGGCGTTGACGTTCAAGCGGTCAGCAATTCAACGGTTTCTGATTTCCAGTTCAACGGAACAGCTATGCTCTTCAACGTCACTGGAGAAAACGGTGCATCAGGTTTTTGCAGAATTAGCTTTCCAACAGATTTAATCAACGGAACCTTAACAGTCTTCGTAAACGGAACACAGATGTGTTACGACCTAATGTCAAGCTCAAACAGCAGCATCACTTTTGTTTACTTCACCTACGACCCCTCAACAGAACAGGTTACAATAATGCCCGAGTTTCCATCATTCATCCTTTTGTCATTGTTCCTGATAGCGACATTACTAGCGGTCATAATCTACAAAAAGAAAGCCATGCCGCATAAAAGGCTCTAGTCAAGTTGAAAGTGGGTTAGTAGAAATCTTAAATCTATATAGCAACAGAAGATGCACTAGGGGTTTAAAAATGAGTGAAAAAATACCACCGCCACCAAAGAAAATGGTTAGAAGAAGCGTTGCTGTTGCAATCGGAATAGTTTGCATTCTTTTGATTGCTGGTTTAGTCGGAGCGATGGCATACTACACAATGGCAATCAACAATAAGGACAATTCGATTTCTTCGTTGAATGTTCAGATATCAAGTAAAGATTCCCAGATTTCTCAACAAAACGCTAATCTAACAAATCTTCAAAACCAAATAAACCAACTTCAAGCATGGTTAGCTGGAAACGAAACATTGCTTAATCGAGCGGAAACTTGGCTCGATGGCAACGTCACTTACTTTAATTCCCAAATCAGTTCTTTAAATTCTCAAATCGCAAACCTAACAAATCAACTGAACAGTCTTGTGAATGGAACAGAGACTTCTCTGAGCATAATCGTGAGCAACCCTTCTGCATGGGTGAACAAAACAGTAACAGTTGAAGGTACTCTTAGTCCAGTTGTCTTTCTTTCATTTGAATACGCACCATGGGGCTACGAACTCGGTTCTGGTACCCAAACCTTCGGAGTTTCCATCAGTACCAGCGTAAATATGAGTGCTTTCTGGAATATGTTCAATATCTCTGGATATGCAAGGATTTACGGAGTGGTCGAAAAAGGTGAAATCACCTTCACAACAGGGTGGGGTCCGCCAGAGGTAACCTATTACATTGAAGCTGAGACTGTCAACCCAATTTGACGGTAACCCAAAATTCGAAAGAATCATCCTCACTTTTCTAGCCTCAGCCATGCCGTACGAAGGCTCAAGTCAAGCTGAAAGAGGAATATGAGCGGCAAGGTAATTAATCAACTGATTAAAACAAAACAGCACAGCACCGCACAGCACAAAACAAAACAGCGCGCGCAGGTTCTCTCAACCCGGCCAGCGCGGTTTGGAAACAGATTTGCGCACTCGTCATGGGATTATGTTAAGTCTTATATTATTGACTGTTAGAATAGGTGTGTGCCTCGCTTGTTGGAACGTGTGTTTGATGAGAAAGACTATATTCAAGAAGCTTGAGGCTCAGGGGCTGATTGCGAATTACAATCATCTGAGGAAGAACTTGCCTCCTAAGCTTCCTGACAGAGTTTTTATCTGGGATGAAACCCTGAGGGAAGGAGTTCAGTCTCCAGCCGTTTTTCTAACGTATGTTGAAAAAGTCAAGCTTGCAAAGATGATGGACGAGACTGGTGTAAGCATAATAACGGTTGGTTTTCCTGCACTCTCAGAGGAGGAAAGGAGCACCGTTAAGAAAATCGCAAACGAAGGTTTTCAGCAGGCAAACCTCGCCGCCTCAGCGCGTATCCTAAAAAGCGACATAGATATCTGCCTTGAATGCGGCATTCGAGAGATTCCAATTTTCACGGCGTTCAACGGACTGAACCTGCAGCACAGACTGAAAATGAGCAAAGAAGAGGTGCTGAAAAGAACCGTTGAGTGCGTAGAGTACGCGAAAAAACACGGCGTGAAAGTAGACTTTGTCCTCGAGGATGGTTCAAGGACGCCCTTGCCTGAGATATTGCAGATTTTCGGAGCGGCTGCGAAAGCCGGAGCAGACCGACTGGTCGTGGCGGACAGTGTGGGCTTCTTGAGGCCGCTATCGATGCGTTATCTGATTTCTCACGTTAGAGACGGGTTATCAGAGTCTCTAAAAAAAACTGTTCCTCTGTCGGTTCACTGTCACAATGATTTCGGCTTGGCGACAGCGAACAGTCTTGCGGCCGTGGAAGAGGGCGTGGCCTACGTGCACACGTGCGTTGCCGGGTATGGTGCAAGGGCCGGCTGTTCGCCCTTGGAGGAAGTGTGTACCGCCCTAGAACTGCTCTACGACGTGGACACTGGAGTGGATCTTGACAAACTGTACAGGCTTTCGCAGCTTGCTGAGAAGGCTTTTGCCTTGCCCATTCAATTTCACAAGCCGCTAATAGGAGAGAACGCTTTTGCATACGAGGAAGACGAATACGTCAAGGATGTTCTTGCAGACCCTATGACGATTGAACCGTTTCCGCCTGAAATTATCGGGAGAGAAACACTGTTTTATCTCGGCAGACAAGCTGGCAGAAACCTGGTTGCGAACCGTTTGGCACAGGCAGAAATCAAGGCAACCCCCCTGCAGATAGAAGAAATCGTCAGAAGGATCAGTGGAGCGCACGAAAGCTTGGACAAAGGCGAAGCCCAGATGACCTTCTACCAGATAAAGAAACTGACGAAGGACCTCAGAAAGGGCTTGACAGAAGAAGAATTTTGGAAGATAGTTGAACAAGTCACGAGGCAGAAACCAAAACTTCCACAAGAACCAAAAACCTTGCCTTCTTGAACTGTTTCGCACCAACTTCACATGGCAGCCTTACCCAGAAGGCCACCAAAGGTTTACTGAGTTCGTAATAACCAGTTTTATATATGCGCCTTCTTCTAAGAATCGGTCAGGTGAGCTTTTTGGATTTCGAACTGACTGCTGAACAGAAAATGGTGGTCAAAGCAGCTTCGGAAGTGGCGAAAGACTTCGATCCAGAGTATTGGAGGAACAAAGACAAGAATCACGAGTTCCCTGAAGATTTCTGGAAAGCCCTGGTCGACGCGGGTTTCGTCGGTCTCGTCATACCTGAAAAGTACGGCGGAGGCGGCATGGGAATGTTTGAGATGATATTGGCAATGGAGACTCTGACCTCTGAGAGCTGCGGCTTAGCTGGAGAATGGTTCTTGTGTTTAACCTCTGTCTTCGGAGGCTTATCGGTATTGAAACATGGGAACGAACTTCAGAAAGACAATTATCTGCCCAGAATCTGCAAAGGCATGGAGTTCTGTCTGGGTTTGACCGAACCAGACGCAGGAAGCAACACTCTGAACATCCAGACAGCAGCCGTGGAGACCGGAGACGAATACGTTGTGAACGGAAGAAAGACCCTCATTTCGGGGGCAGACAGGGCAAAAGGAATGCTGCTTGTTACAAGAACAACTCCCTTGGAAAAGGCAGAAAAAAGAACTCTAGGATTGAGCCTGTTTCTCGTGGATCTGCCCAACAAGGCGGTGGAAGTGACTCCCATAGAGAAACACGGAATCAACTACTCAAAAACCTGCGACGTCTACATCACGGACCTCAAAATCCCTCGTGAAAACCTGCTGGGCGAGAAAGACAAGGGCTGGTACCTAGTTCTAGACACGCTGAACCCTGAAAGAATGTCGTTCTCAGCAGCCGCTGCAGGACTAGGACTCTTGGCGATAAAAAAGGCAGTTGAACATGCCAAGCAGAGGAAGGTTTTCGGGGCCCCAATAGGCTCCTACCAAGCACTTCAGTTTCCGCTCGCAGAAGCGAAGGCCAAGATTGAGGCCGCCAAACTGCTCAATTACAAAGCAGCATCGCTTTACGACCGAGGACAACCCTGCGGCGCCGAGGCGAACATGGCCAAAGTTGTCGCAGTAGAAGCAGGCATCCAAGCAGTATACCACGCCATGCAGACTTTCGGCGGCTACGGTTACACAGTGGACTATGACGTAGAACGCTGGTGGAGAGAAATAAACCTAACCAGACTGGCACCCGTCACGCATCAGATGGCCCTATCCTTCATAGGCGAACACGTTCTGGGCCTGCCAAAATCTTACTGAATTTCAACGGCGCGCCACGTTGTTGCGGGCGCTATCCTGACACCTTTTTTTGTCAGTCTTATTGGTTCAAGATGAGCTCGCGACCAATCTCTTGGGGCATCCCCAAAGAGGCGTTGCAGCTTCGAGCATACCCAGTAGCGACTGAGCGACTTAGCATCATGTTTTTGTTTTCGGAATGTAGATTCCCTGGGGGTCTATTTCTCTCAGAAGGTCCAATTCTTCGCATGTGGGCAGGTCAGTCGTCGGCAAGTCTTTTGGCACTGCCAAATCAAACTCTGTGTTTTCCAGCACCTGTTGAACTGAAACGCCTGGATGGATCGTGGCCAGTCTGGTGCGCTTTGTGTGTGGGTCAAAGTCCATTTGGCAAAGGTTGGTCACCACAAGTGATGGACCGCCGCCGAGCAGCCCTGCTTTTTGCCTGGCGTCATATCCGTCCAAGAACCCTGGGCTCGTAAGGTAATCGAGTTTTTTGACCATTTTCCTTTTCTCATGGGTCATGATGACCACCGTGCGATGGGCTGAGGACATTATGTCGTTGCCTCCTCCACTCCCCGGTAGTCTCACCGTCGGTTTTTCGAAGCTTCCAATGTAGGTCGTGTTTAGGTTTCCATACATGTCGATTTGCGCCGCGCCGACGAATCCAACGTCCACGTGCCCGCCTTGAAGCATAAGCCCCAGTGTCTCGAGTAGACCAATGGCACCGGAAGCGCGGTAGCCCAGCCTCGAGTCGGCGATCGACAGGGCAACGTCGATGGCGTTTGAATCTATGAAGCCTGCTTCAAAAACGATTTTTGCCCCTCGAGCGTGCGTTCTCTTGGCCAGCAACGCGGCAACCATGGGCAAGCCCGTGCCGACGAAGACGACCTCGCGGTTCTTTATTGCTCTTGACCCGCACACAGCCATGAGCTCGAGTGTAGAAAACTCATCGATGCCTGCAAGTTTCTTAGCCATTTCAGTTCTTCCCTCCTCAGTAGGCAAACGGTTTCTTGGCTCTAAACTTCAAGAGCCGTTCGATGCCTATCTTCGTCAGAAACTCTACGTGATCTTTCGTGCCCGTTATGTATTCGCTGCAGTATCTCTGCCACCCTTCCTCGGTTTTGCACTGGTCATAGTACGTGCGCACGTGTTCCATATCGTAATCGTAATAATTATAGACCATCATAGGAAACGAACCCCACGGACACTCAACGACATGGGTCACGTAAATGTTAGGTATGACGGTTTGGTCTGGCTGAGACCTGATGAACTCAGTATCCACGATCTCCTCGGCTAAGACTATCACTTTCTTCCCCGCCCTAGCGCCTTCTACATCCTCGCCTTTGATGCCGTCAATCTGAGCGTTCCCCTCCTTGTCCACTCGCGAGGCGTGCACGATGCTGAAGTCCGGGCGGACAGAGGGAACAAGCACAACCTTTTCTCCAGTGAACGGGCAGTCCATGACCTCCGCCTTCTTGGCTCTAAACTTTTTCTTTGCAAGAACATCTGTCCCGAGCATACTCTTCAGGGGCATGAAAGGCACACCGAGCGCGCCGCCCATAAATCGCAAGGCCATGGCCAAGTTTGAATAGTCCTCAATCTCTATTACCCCCTCACGAATTCTCCGTTGAATATTGGGCACCAACCCTATACCTTCAATCGCAAAAAACGCCAATTCCAAGCGTGAAACAACCTTTGCACCGCACAGGATATCCAAGTCCATTTCAGAACCACAAGTGTAAAGGGTCAAGCCACGCTTGTTCTGCCTTATAAGCTCATGCGCAAAAGCCATCGGGGGACGCTGAAAACCAAAACCTCCCCAGAAAACATGCGCCCCGTCCGGAACGAGTTTCACAGCTTCCTTGAGCGTTATTCTCTTGTCCTCTATAGCCGTCTCAACCAAACTCTTCACCAACATTATAGCAATGCATAGAAGCGCACCCCACACATAGATTTTTCGACTCAACAACGGCAAAACTCTGCGCATTACTCAGGCAGAAAGTGGGTCATCTTTGCCAACTATGCAACTTCTCTCATTATCCGAGTGCGCTGCCGTCTTGCTCTCGGTTTAATTGGTTTTTTGCCACCGAAACTTCTTCAGGCATTAGTTTTCGCGGGAAGTTGTAGATTGGGCCGCTGGGTTTCTCGTTATAGAATGGACGATTGCAGTCGGGGCACCCAGAGGTGAGAAAGGGCTCGCCAGTTTGAATAATTTTTCTCAGCGTTCCTCTTCCAACCCCAAAATCGGTGATAGAGCCATTCCCACCGAATTTCATGTCCTCGCACCTCACGATTCTGTGCAAAATCAGGTGCCTTGCAGTTTGAATTCGCCTGTATCTCTTAATTTGCGGCTGTGTTTCATTTCCTAACGGTGTTCCAGGTATCGGCGTGAAGGCAAACAACGCCGGCAATACGGCCAAGTCTACGCATTTTTGGATAGTTCCTACCATCTCTTCATCGGTCTCGCCCAGTCCGACGATCAAGTGTGTGCTAACCTTTCCTTCACCGTAGATTTTTCTTGCATGTTTCAGAAGTTCCCATTGCTTCTTCCAGACGTAAGGGCCTCTTGCACCGACTCCCTTCATCCTGTCAAAGAGTTCTTCTGTAGCAGCGTCCAAAGGTATTCCAATCCTTTCGACACCGGCATTCGCCAATCGACGCATGTTTTCGACATTGTGAGGCTGACACGAGACTGAAATCGGCACTCTCGCGGATTGGCTTACCGTTCGAACTATGGCGTATAGGTCGGTAAAGACTTGCGGATAGTTCAGAGCTTGGATGCAAACACGTCTTACTCTGCCACCGCGTGCAGCGTCAATGATTCCTTTCTGCACCTCTAGAGTCCTGTAAGCTGGCCACGAGACTCGCGAAAGCATATCGGCCCGTGCGTTGCTTTCCCTAGCCTGGGGACAAAATCCACAGTTCGCGGCACACTTTTCTTGGCGGTACGTCATGATGTAAATCGTTGTTGGCGCAACATCCAGCTTTGCTTCTGCCAATCCCAGGACAACAGCAGATCCGAGAGAAACACGAATCTGCTCCGGCAAGTTTTCAGGCCGATCGAAGTGCTCCATTGTACGTCTCTGCCTCAGACATTAAACCTCAGTCTTGTTGCTCTCATGTAATTTGTGAAGTGCTATGCCTCGCTAAAAGGTTTGCCAGCTTAATCAGAAATCTGAACTATATTTAAATACGTCTAGCTCTTCGAGCTAGGTGTAATCTATCAGGGGCTCACGCAGAATGTCTGTGAAAGAGATGACTTGTGAAGAAGTTGATGAGTTTCTCACTTGCACGAGAATAGGCCGCCTAGCAATGGTTCTTGAAGAGGGCCCTTACGTGGTTCCGATGGGGTTTGCTTATTCTGAAGGAAAGGTGTTCTTTCACACTTGCAGCAAGGGTTTGAAGATGGAGAGCCTCAGAAAGAATGCTCACGTCTGCTTTGAGGTTGACGAAGCTTTGTCTGATGCAACGATGTCGAAGAGCGTGATAATCTTCGGAACGGCGGAAATCATCGAGGATGAACAGAGAATGATACCATACCTGCAGAAGCTCATCGACAAATACAGGGTTCCACTCAACTTTGAGGAATACATGCGCAAACCCGGAAGAAACAGAGACAGTGAACTCAAGGCCGCAAGAATTTGCCTAATCACACCTACGAAGATCACAGGCAGAAAACTGCTTCCAAGAGAAGGACTTCACCCCACTTCCACATGACCCGACTTTCGCTCGCCAAACAATGTGCAAGCCGGCGATTCGCAAGCGTCTCGCTACACCTGACTCGGAAAAATGCCAAATTGTAAAGTGTTTTGGATTAATGATTCAGGATTCACAAACGATTTATCCGTAGCAATACAAAGCCACGTGCAGGTGCATGAATATGCGTAGGTCAAAGCTTGAAACGTACGAGGCGATACTTGGGATTTTGGCTAAGAAACCATTGAAAATCGACAGACTTGCATACAAGGTTGGCCTTGACTGTGCCAATCTGAAGAGAAACCTGGATTTTCTGATCGAAAACGGACTGGTTGAAGAGATATTCCTTCCGAAAGGCACATCCTTCGCCGCAACCGACAGAGGAATATCGGTTTTCAAGACTCTTGACTCCCAGAAATACTTCAAGAAGATACAAGACCGTCTCGTAGCGATAGACGAAGGCATGAGAATAGCGCCAACCGCGTCACAACGCTCGGAAAAGTCGGAGAAAGAAATTTCAGACGAAAAGTATTAAGCAGTTGAACGTGCCTTCCATACGGAGAACGATGAACCAGATTTCCCCCCAAGCCATCTGGCGCATGAGTGAGAAGGAACTTTCAGCCTTTCTTGACAAGAACCAATTGCCTAGCACGACAAGTGCAATCCGTTTCTATGCACCGAGTTTCACGTACTACAAGACGAACTCCTATCACTCTTCACCGACGCATTTTCCCACAATCTCGGTGACTGGGAGTGGATGTGCCCTCAACTGCAAGCACTGCGGCAGCTCAGTTCTTGAAACGATGTACCCAGTCAAGTCATCTGAAGAATTGTTTGAACTGTGCGTCCAGCTGAAGAAAAAGGGCGCCCTGGGATGCCTGATAAGCGGCGGATGCCTACCCAACGGTTCGGTGCCGATTAACAAATTCATCGACGGCATAACGAGAGTCAAACGAAACCTTGGCTTGACGGTACTGGTGCACACGGGCATAATCGACGAGACCACCGCCTTGGCGCTGGCAAAGGCCGGGGTGGACTCAGCCCTTGTGGACGTTATCGGCTCAGACAACACCATCAGAGAAATATACAGACTGAACATGAGAGTGAAAGATTATTCCCGTTCTTTAAGTGCCTTGCAGGACTCAGGCGTCCCCTTCGTTCCACACGTAATCGTCGGGCTCCATTACGGAAAACTCGAAGGCGAATTTCAGGCCTTGCAGATGATTCGGAATTACAGCCCCTCAGCCTTAGTCATAATCGCGTTCATGCCCATTCACGGGACAGAAATGGAACACATCGACCCGCCGAAGCCTCTAGAGATAGCCAAGGTGATAGCGTCTGCAAGACTCATGTTTCCGAACACTCCATTGGCTCTGGGTTGCATGCGTCCCAAAGGAAGACACAGAGTAGAAACGGACATCATGGCTGTCAAAGCTGGCGTCGATGCTATAGCATTTCCGACGGAGGAGGCAGTGAATTTCGCACAACAGAATGGAAGAACAGTTGCATTCTCACCTCTCTGCTGCTCACAGACATTTGTGGACCTGAAGTGCTAATCGCACAGGCCAGTCTATTTCTGAAGGGCCACGGTAGCCGCCATCGCCGCAAACTCTGAGGCACCGACTACAAGAAATATAGGTAGAACGGGTATGTCAAGAAGAATCGCGGCGAACGCAGCGCCGATTGGAAGTGCAGCAACAACGAACGCTTGTATCATAGTCAGGATGTAAATGCTGATTCTTGAATAGAGGTTACCGACGGCGAACCCTTCCTTCCAGAACCTCCGTGTCAGGAGCGTGAGCTCAAGCATAGTGCCAGCGGACACAGGAAACGCCTGTATTAACCCGTAAGTCAATACCAAAGTGAGGTCTCTGTGAAGGAACAAAGCAACAAAGAAAAGCACGACAATAGAAAATAGGTAGGTGACTAATGACAACAACGTCTTCGCCGATATCAACGTTCTCTTTCGCATCGGAAGGCTCCGCGTGAACGCGGACGCTAGCCCTTCTATCGACAGCAAAGTCGGTGGAAGAAATAGCGTGATCATCGATATTCCGATCAACGCGCTCAATATAACTATCGGCGTCAGGTTGCCAGAGGAAAAGAACAATATTGCAAGGACGATTGTCTGAAAGGCCGGAAGCAGAAAGAGACTTGCAAAGGAAGGCGCTCTTGAAGCAACCCTCAGGTCTTTGCGAATCATTCCAAGCCACGGAATTTGGGGCTTAATCTCGGTGTCGGTGACAACCCCCTTTCCTCGGGATATGGCTCCGGCTCCGCCGATCATTCGCACCGTCCGTGTGACCCATCTGTAGCAGAAGAACGCAGCGAATGTGTACCCAACGGAAGCTGCGACGGAAAAACCGAGCGCAGTATAGTCTAGTGTCTGTGGAAAAGTCAGGTAGGAAGCGAGGAAGCCGTATGAGAATGGGTAAATCAGAACCAAGAAATGCAGAACCGAGGAAAGGGACTTGGTCAAGTACGTTAGGAATTGAACGATGTTCCCCGCGAAGCTCACAACAAGGTATGCGCCGAAAGTTGGAAGAATCCAGACTATCATGAAGAGAAGCCTGACCAAGGTTTGCCATCTTGATCTTCCGCCGCCTCCTGCAACTCTGGAATAGAAGAACCGAGCCGAACCAATGGTGAGTGCTAGGGCAAAAATTTCGGTAATCGCTATGGCCAAAAGCAATAGGAGGCCGCCCAGAAGCGTGCCGCCCACGAGAAAATAGGCTGAAAGAAACATTATCGCCGCGGCTGCGAGGGGAATGTCAAACATCCTCAGGAAAGACACGAACAATATGTTCGAGACCTCCTGTTTCGTGAGTGGAAACGCGCCTAACATGTCACTCATTTTCGATGAGACGAAACTTGTTGAAACCTGCAGTCCCATGAAGACTATTAGAAACAGCACGACTGCCAGAAAGGCTGTGACACTTCCTATTATGGTCACGTCTCTTGGAACGGAGCTTGCTCGTGAGGCTTCGAAGCCGGTCATGGGAAGAAAAACTGTGAAAGCGAATATTGCTATGAAAAGGGTTGTTACGAGTTTGCTGATTAGCGTGTTCGTTCGAGCGTTTGCCACGAGTCTCTTGATGTCTGTAGTTCCTCTCTGAGGCAGGGACGAACCGACTCGGAGAGAAAAGATGGATTGGAACGATATCTCCTTGTAAACGATGCTTGAAAGCTTCCAAAGTTCACGAAGTTTCACTGAGCCTTCCTTACTCCTCTTCCAGGGCCTTGATTACGTCCTGCATTCCTGCTTCCTGCTCGGTTACCTTCAAGAAAATGTCTTCCAACGAGCCCTCAGCATCCTTCACGAGACTACGAAGATCATCGACCGTTCCTTCTCCCACGATTTTTCCCTTGTTTATTATCGCCACTCTCGTGCACAGTTTTTCCGCAACTTCCATGATGTGCGTGGAGAATACCACTGCCCCGCCCTTCTTCGCGTGGAAGGCTATCAGCTCCTTGAGGATTTTGGAGGAGCGCGCGTCCAAGCCCACTAATGGTTCGTCTAAAATCAGGAGCTTTGGGTCGTGCAACAAGGCCGCAACAATGGCCACCTTTTGCTTGTTTCCCATAGACAGAGCCGCGATTGGAGTGTCGAAGTACTGCTTTAGTTCAAAAGCGGAAACGAACCTTTCAAGTCTAGGATTCGTCACACTAGCTTGTAACTGCCTTATTGAAGCGACGAACTCGAAAAACTCCCGCGGCGTCAGAGAATCTATCAGCACAACCTCTTCTGGAACGTAACCGACCTGTCTCTTTGCAGCCGCCTCGTCCGAAATGGGCGTGTCGTAAATCTCAACCTTACCCGCGTGGGGGGGAAGAACACCGACTAAAACTTTAATGGTGCTTGTTTTGCCAGCGCCGTTAGGGCCGAGTAGCCCGTAAATCTCGCCGCTATTGACCGTGAACGACAAATTATCAACTGCCACGAAAGTGCCATACGTAATGGCAAGTTCCTGAACCTTCACAGCAACTATTCCCATGTTCAGTCCTTCACAACTGAACCATACCAGCCGCCGGTAGCCTTAATATGTTTCTGCCGTCAACGACCAGCAACTATCCAGATTTTCGAACTGTTTCGAAGCAGCATCAACCCCTTCAACGGATTGAACGAACCAACTGCTACGCCCAGTAAAAATCAGCATCCGCACACAAACGAGTTCACTTCATCTTGTTTCACAAAGAAGCCATCACAAAAAATGAAGAAAAAACATGGGACTCCCTTCAACAGCACCAAAGACACGTGCGCAATTAATCCTCTGGGCCTGAAATGTTTTGAGGAACGAATCGTCTAAGCTTCTGCAAAGAGCGAATTTTCTCTTTATCCCCAATTCTTGCACTCTCAACCGCTCTTTTCAAGATCTGAATGGATTCATCCATGGCTCTTCTGTCGACTGGACGAGGAACGCCATCCTTTCCGCCGTACGCGAAAGAATACTTCACCGGATCCTTCCAGCTCGGTTTTTCGCCGTAAATCACTTCTGCAACCAGAGCTAAACCCCTGACCGTTGCGGGTCCGACGCCCCTGAAACCGAGCAATTCTTCGTAGTTGGAAGGCTGAAACTCGTAGACGGCGCGTAGAGTCTCCCAGTTTATGTTCCTAGGCATCGACAAACTGTAAAACGGATATTCTTTCCAATGAGTGCCTCCGCTTTCGGGAAGCCATTCGCGCAACGATTTCTGAAACTCCGGCCTCGCGGATTGGACCAGTCGCATGAGTCTTTTCGGTTCTTCTTTCACGACGTCAACTGAGGCCTTTCTGCTGCCCTCGCTCTCTTTCGCGGTCATGTCCAGGACGGTGTCACGTTTCACGTCGCCCACCACTGCACTGTGCGGTTCAACGACGAAGCTTCTGACGTCGTCAGAGAGCCAATGATAGCGCCTCGCCGTCCTATCTTCCGTGCACATGCCCTGCTGAATGACCGCCCACTTCCCACTGTCAGCCACGAAGAACGCGTGATGATAAAGCTGGTACCCCGCCTGCACGGCCACGTTGTCAACCTTCGCGCTCATCCTGCTGGCGTGGCGCAGGGCCTCCACATCGTCCTCTGAAAACCCGAATTCTTCTCCAACCGTTCCTATTTCCGTCGGTGCCCTTCGAGAAGCTCTCCCTTTTCCTCCACACACGGCCAAGCCGTGCTGCTGAGACGAGATGGCTTGTTTCAGGATTCCCGTCAGAACCGTGGTCACTCCGGAAGAGTGCCAGTCGTAACCTAGAGCGCAGCCCAAAGCCTGGAACCAAAACGGATCCGAAACCCGCTTCAAAAACTCGTTTGAGCCATACTCATCAACGATTATCGTCACAATTTCCTTCGCCATCTTCTGCATGCGCACAACCAGATACAGGGGCGCCTTGCCATAATGAAGCGGAAGCCTAGCAACTCCTGTTCTCTGCACGCCAACACCGCTTGTAATACCATTGCTCAGAAAAAGGTTTAATCATTTTGTTCTCTTCTTTAAAACATGCCCTTCGCGGTCAATCTCTCCAGTGCGGATCCGAGTCGTCGAGATAGCCTTGTGATTCTCAGAGGGGACCATGTCGATCACGACTATTTCAAGCGGACCTAATCCGATTTCCTTCCTCTTCTCATTGACTTCAAGTGCAACGGGCTCAGTCTCCCTGCTGACTACCAGTGCCTCAACAGGATTCGCGGACAGTAGTACTCCACCATAGGCGTCGTTTATCGGGATTATCTCGGCCCTCTGCAGCACTCCGTGATCCTCGAGAAAGTCTTTTAGCTCTCCCTTGCGATGCTCGTAGCCGGCCGTTTGATGCGGCTTGTTCATTTTCTTCACAAACTTGTCTGAGGATACGCCGATGATTACGCGTTCGCCCAGGTTGAAGGCTTTGATGAGCAAAGCTCTGTGTCCCTTATGAAGCTCGTCGAAAGTGCCGCCCAGACCGACAGTTCTGAACTTTTTCTGCATACAATTCCACGTTTAACGCAGCTGAACTTCATATAAGACTATTTTGGCTTGAGTCTTTTGATCGTCATATCCAGTATCTTCGCCGCAATTTCTCGCTTCTTGGCCAATGGCACGTGAACTACGCTCTTATTCTTGTCCACAATGAAGACCTCATTCGTTTCGGTTCCAAAGCCGGCTCCTTTCTTTCCCACGTCGTTTACGACGATGAGATCAGCCTTGGCTTCCAGCAGCCTCTTGTGTGCACTCTCAATCAGCTCTTCCTCGGGCAGCTTGTACTCCGCGCGAAAAGCCACCAGAAGAGTTTTTGGACTGACCTTCTTAACGCAGTCGATTATCTTCACGGTGGGCTTCAGCTTCAACTCAAGCGAGCGGTTCTGGTGCGAAGAAACCTTGTAGGAAAAGGGTTTTTCAGGCGTCCAGTCAGCAGCCGCGGCAACAGCTATGACTGCGTCGTACCGTTTTGACTTCAGTTCGGAAACGACCGCTTCGTACATTTGATCTGTCGTCTCAACAGCGACCAAACGGGCTCCTGGGGGAGCAGCCAGTGTTCCTGAGCCGTAAATGAGTGTCACGTCTGCGCCACGGCTCAAGGCTTCGTCTGCTATTGAGACGCCCATTTTTCCTGAGCTTCTGTTCGTTATGACGCGAACGGGGTCTATGTGCTCCACCGTTGCGCCAGCGGTTATCAACACTCTGAGTCCAGAGAAATCTCTTTTGACTCGAAGTTTACGAATCACTGCTTCTACAATATCTTTAGTTTTGGCGATTTTCGCTTTCCCTTCCTCGATTCTTGGGCCTACGAATTCGACGCCTAACGCCTTGAGTTTCCTAATGTTTTCGTTCAATATCGGGTGGTTGTACATGGATTCATGCATGGCCGGAACGATGATTATAGGGCAGTTTGAGCCAAAGGCCGTTGAGGCGACAGAAGAGACTGTAGTATCGTCAATTCCGCAGGCAATCTTGCTTATGGTGTTTGCCGTAGCGGGGGCTATCAGAACAACATCAGCCTTTAAAGAGTGCTCGCCGACTAGGGCCACGTGCTCAATCTTGCCCGTCAGTTCGGTTACCACTTGGTTTCCGGTCGCCCATTCCATCAAGTACGGATGGATGACCTTCCCTGCCATTTGTGAAAGTACTGGAAACACTTCAGCCCCGTGCCGCATCAAAACTCTGGCGATTTCTGGGCTCTGAACAGCGGCGACGCTGCCAGTTACGCACAATACCACATGTTTTCCCTTCAGCTCGTTGCCCTCGGTTCCAACAATGTGCTTGGATGGATGCGCCGACAAGACCTGAATCCTCCCATCAACCTCTTAATTTATTGACTATGTTGCTTAAATCTTGCAGGAATTGGTCAACATGCGTTTCCTGAACATGCGGCATTACGACAATGCGAATGTGACGTGGAAAAAGTGATATCGCCCATCTTCGAAGCCTCAACTGTTCAGCTACTTTGCGAACGTCAACCGCATCGGATTTCAAACCGACGATGTTCATCATCGGCTCTGTGGCCACACCTAAACCCCTAATACTGGGGATTTCCTCTGCCAGCTTCAGCGTTAAACGCATACAGTTTTTGACGATTTTTCTGTAACCTTCTCGGCCGAGATGCATCATCACGGCCCAGACCGCAACGGCTGAGGCGCCAGAACGCGTTCCGACCAACGTGGCTTGATCGGTTTCTCCGCCCGATAGATACGAAATATTCCATGACACAGCCTTTCTATAACTTTCGTTACGGAACACTATCCCGCCCGCTGGAATAGGAGCCAAGCCCATCTTGTGCGGATCAACCGTGATAGAACACACTCCCGGAACTGCAAAGTCATAGCTAGCCACATTATACCCAAGATCCTTCAGGAAAGGAAGCACGAACCCACCGAAAGCCGCATCAACGTGAAGGTACAGGTTCTTGTCTAGGGCAATTTCCGACAACTCCTCTATAGAGTCCACCACACCCAGCTCTGTGGTTCCTGCAATACCCACGATTGCAATAGTATTGAGATTCACAGCTTTCCTAATAGATTCAACATCGACTTGAAACCTGTCATTCAACCTAACCTTTACGATTTTCAAGCCTAGCAGATCTGCCGCTTTGTCGAAGGAGCAGTGAGCAGAAGCCGGCACTATCACCTCTGATTTGGTTTTCTTCGACAGAACTCTAGCCGACCAGAGAGCAAGAACGTTCGCCTCCGTTCCGCCAGTGACTATGTTCCCTGACGCTTCCGAGTTCGAAAGAAGGACGCCGAGCATTTTCACCGTTTCTCTCTCTAATTCAGCCACAGCTGGGAAGAGCCCTGAGTCGCCGAGGTTCTTTTCGAGAAACCTAGTGTACATTTTCTTCGCCAGTGGATGCGGAGCGGTGCACATGGATCCAATTATTCTTCCAGAATCGTAGGTAAAGTCTTCTCGAAGCCTCGATTCAAGCTTCTTGAAAAGTGCTTTTTCAGGCATGCCTTTAATCTGCATTTCCAAGGCTCCCATAATATTCTAGTGGTACGTGTGTTCGTCGTCTGGATATTTGCCCGTTGAGACTTCCTGTTTGAACTTGGCCACGGCGAGCTTTATCGTCTTGCTCATGTTCACATATGTTTTCACATACTTAGGTCGGAAGCCCTCATCAAAACCGAGCAGGTCGTTAATGACAAGAACCTGCCCGTCGCAATATTTGCCCGCACCTATACCTATCGTCGGCACTTTCACGGAGTTGGTTATCGTCTTAGCTAGGCTTTCAGGGATGCATTCTAACACCATGGAAAACACGCCGAGCCGGTCTAGTTCTTGGGCATCATGCAGAATCTCTTCGGCTTCTGCAGGCGTTTTTCCTTTGACGCGATAAGTTTCAGCCATCTGAGGGAGCATTCCCACGTGGCCCATGACGGGTATTCCCTTTTTTGTCAGGAGCTTTATGGCGTCTGTTCTGTTTCCTTCGATTTTTACCCCATTTGCTCCTGCCTCAACAAACTGTTTTGCGTTCGATAGGCAGTCTTCAGCTGTTGCGCAGCTGTCAATAGGCATATCGCCAATGATAGGCGTGGATGCGACTCCCCTTGCAACTGCCCTGACGTGGAACATCATGTCGGCCATAGTCACGTTCTTGGTGTCCTTGTAGCCTTGCACGACCATGCCTGAACTGTCGCCGACGAGGATTAGGTCTATTCCGGTCTGATCAAGTATTCGCGCCATTTGAAAGTCATAGGCGGTCAGCATCATGATTTTTTCTCTAGCCTTCTTTTGTTTAATTCCTTCTTGAAAACTCATTGTGTTCCTCCAAGAATTTTATGAAACTTGTTATTGCTTCGTTAACCGGAGTTGAAATGTTATACTTTCCACCTAACCTGACTATTTTTCCGTTGAGAAAATCAATTTCAGTTTTCTTCCCTTTCATTAGGTCCTGACACATCGAGGAAAAATTCGTGTATCCTGCAATCTCTTTTCCGATCCATGTCTCTAGATCCTGCGGAAAAGTTATGCCTTCAGCATTTCCAACATTAACGCATTCTCTGGTAATCTGATGTCTGACGGGCGCAAGGGTCTCGGTGCCGATTTCACGATTTCTAACACGAAAAATCGCTGTCAGAGGATTAATTATGCTGTTAATTACAACTTTGCACCATATCTTGTCTCCTATATTTTTGCAAATAGTTGCCTCCAAGCCGCACGCTTTCAATAAATCTGCAACGTCCATTGAAGAGGTGCCCTCTTCGATGAATGTTTCACCTTTCCAGTGCCGCACTTCTCCCGCCTTGAAAAACTCTCCAGCCATGGTAGTGATTCCTCTCAGAACCTCAACTTTGCCGTTTACGACGCGTCTAACTATATCCTCGTTTCCGAGACCATTTTGCAAGACCAAAACGACAGTGTCTTCCTTGAGAAGGTTGCTTATGCTTCTCATTGCGCTTTCCGAATCGTACGCTTTTGTTGTTAGGAATATCAAAGTTTTCTTAGGGATTTCTCGAATTTGGGTCTCAGCGCGCAGGTGGAAAGTTTGATTCACGTCGCCCAAAACTGATAGACCGTTTGAATTTACCGCGTCTACCTGTGCTTTGTCTCCTATTAGTGTCACCTCATTCTCCTTGGACAGTAGAGCCCCTACGACGCTTCCTATCGCTCCAGCCCCTAAAATGAAAATCCTGTTAAACATTGCATCAGTCTTCTTGTCTTCTTGCATGGACACTTTTTGTCGCGATTTTTGTGAGGCTTTCGTTTATCATGGCGATAGATTTGGCAAGGTTTTGGGTGTTGTCAAATTTCTCCAAGATACGTGCAAGTTTCTTGCGGTTTTGTTTTTTGAGGTTCTCTGCGGTTTCCAACATTTTCGGCGCGGTTCTCACGATGTTGTCGACTATTGTGATTGTCGCGCTTTGCGCAGTTCTCGACAAGGGGTTCAGGTCAATGGCTATCACCTTTTTTCCGATTTTGACGAGGGCTTCTGTTCTGTCACCATCCTCTAGCGGCACAAGAACGACATCGGCCGCTAGTATTCCGTTAGGATCGACCCGACGTCTCTCGCTGTTCAACTCTGGAATCTTTGCAGATGCCTTGTCGCCCACTCCAAGCACTTCTTGCGCTCCAGCTTTCTTGAGCAACTCCTCTATAGCAAGCTCCCTCTCATGGGATCTGTAAAAAAGGTTGACCTCAATCTTCGACCCTGTAACCTCAGCGAGTCTCACGATATCTTCAGGAACCAGAGCGGCCGTGTTGCCATTGACTGAGATAACCGGATTTTCTGCTCTCAGAAGCATAGCAACGGCTGCCGAAATAGCTTTCAATGCCGGCTTTCTTGTTCTTTCGCCCAATAAATAATCGAAAGCCTCTCCCCGGCCGTGCGCAATAAGACCCGAGGTAGCCACGATTCCGTTGAGATAACACGCTATCAATCTCTCTCTTACTTGCAGGGATTTTGCTCTGGGATGATCTGGCGGTATAATGTTGTCAATCATCGAAGAAGCCGCGCTCCACTATGATCCACCGTGCCAACGACATCTTGACCGCTCTGTGAACTTTCGCGAAAGATCTGCAAGAGCGGCTCAAGCTGACTTTTCTCTATTAAGGAAAAGGCGGATTCGCCGAACATCGGCATGCTGCAGATGATGCCTGCCTTGTCTGCTGCAACTAGGATTTGCCTAACCTTTTCAGTTATTAGTCCAACGTGCTCAGCGAAACGACGGGAGAGCTTCATGAAGTTCATGATTGTCGGCGCGCCTATCAGCTCCTGAACCAAATCGTCCCCGAATCTGTTTATGCGAGCACGTATTTCAGAGTCAGTCAAGGCGTCTTTTGTCGAGAGGGGTCCGAAAACATGAGACACGACCAAGGTGTCTTCTAGGATGGGTAAACGCTTTATTTCTCCGATTCCAGGAGCTCCTGGCTTCACGCGAATTTCAAACCCGCCAAAGGTTTCGGCTAAGACTGTTCCAAGCCCGGTCCTGCATTCTACTTCTGCAACGTGGGCGACTTGGGCAGCTTCTATTCTTGACATTCCGACCTGCAAGGCCTCGTTCAAAGCTAGAGCCAGACTCAACGCTACAGCACCACTTGTCCCAAATCCTGCGCCGATTGGAGCCTCGATAAGATGATCTACCGAGATTTCAACTTGAGAAGCGTTACTGATGCGCGAAATGAAAGCACTAACGACGCGTTCCGAAACCCTTGAGAAGTCAACTATTTGATTGTTGATGCTAACCTTCAAGTTGTATTTGGAACCTTTCTTGATTTTAACCGTCGTTTTGGCCCCCAGATTTATTGAGACTCCCGCACCTTTTGATCCAACGAGCAGGGTGTCTGTTGGTTCATCAAATATCTCAAAGAACCCCGTAATGTGGCAGGGTGCGAAAGCAGTGGCCTCTTCCATCGTCGACGCCTAGTCGACGTTTAATGAAACAGCGTCAAATAAGAATTCTGTATGGAATGTCTATACATGTTTAAACTTTCCATGCTTTTTCACTGAAGAATCCCGCGCTATCGTCCCCCGCGAACCTTAGCACACGCGGCACAACTTCCTCTTTTTCTCATATTCCTCTTTCAGCTTACCTTGACTTTCTCGTCTGCGCCATATCCCATCTGCTTCTCTGCCTCCGACAACAATTAGAATAACCGCCAGGAAGCCGACCGTCAACAAAAAAGGAGGCTGGATAGTCTTCTCAATTTCACCAACAACCCAAAAGACTCCCAATAGCACTCCCACTATGAACGTTACCCTACCTATCATCAATCGGTTCACTTAAAGACCTGCCATGTTTAGGCTACTTCCAAGCGGTGCAGATTTAAAATTTCTGTCTTTCAGCTTGACTAGAGCCTTTTGTACGGCATAGCTTAAACTGGAAAAAGAGAGTGGGTTTAGTAGCAGTATGTTATTGTTACGTTTGCCGTTGCTCCTGGTAAGGAGATGTTTGTTGAATTTCCGACTAAATCATTACGGTTTAAGTTGGTAGGACTGAAGCGGGCAGGACAGGGACAACTGCTATTCCGCTTGAACCGACCATTACGCTATCATTGCAGTTTATATCAAGTGAAGAGTAGGCTACCCGTACGTAAGTATTAGTCATTGTTGAAGATAGAACCCAAACTGAAATGTATCCTGCGTAGGATAAAACATTGGAAGGGTGTTCCCAACCGTAAGCCCCGCCAACTTCACTCACGGTGACGTCATTGACTAGAGTCGTGGATTTTCCCAGGTCAAGAGTGCTTGTAAGTTGCTTGTTTTGGTTTTGGAGATTAGTATAGCTATTCTGTGCTGGAATACCCGTTACTGTGAAATATGCTATAAGAGCTATCAGGATGATGCAGATTATTCCGAGTGCAATAGCAACGTTCAAACTAACCATTTTCTTTGGGAACGTCGGTTCTTTTGTTGTTTCACTCATTTTTGAACCTCTAGTTTGTGTTCTATTGTCCTGCAGATTGAAGATTTCTGTCTTCTTGAAATGCTTATAAGTTAATTCTGAGAAGGTCAAGGTTTAAGAAAGCGTATTTTTGGTTTTTAACTTTGTTGGATAGTTGAGTACTGAATAAATGCAGAGCACTAGAATTATTAGAGTAATAGCAAGAAATCCAAGATAATTGAATCCATTATGAACTGTAAGAAATGCTACCACAGTTTCAGCGAGCAGGAAGGCAAGAAATATCAGAACTCTTATGACCGCTCGTTTCCTCTGGGGGCAAGGAAAACAGCGGCTATTCCTACGAATATCGAGACAGCCCCTGCACCAAATAGGATACTAGAATATGCGACATAAGGGTAAACGAAAGTGACCATAGCAGGAGGCGAACCAGACCGTGTGGAGTAAGTGCTTGCGTATATTCCGCCTTCTAAGAGTGCCACACCTAAGATTATTCCTATGAGGGCAATTAGATGAAAATAGCTTCTTTTCAAATTATTTCCCTATCGTTTCTCTAATAAATGATATAGCCTCTTCAACTATTAGTCTTTCTGCTCTGCACTTTCGGCATAGTGTTGGAGGCTGGTTGGACGCACAAAAGACAACGATCCAGATTAACTTTAACACTAGACTCCCTCCACTTCTCAAATATGTTGTGTTGACAAATTCCTTTTAACTTTCAAACATGCCTCTCCCCTTTTTAAAAGGGCGAATCCAGTGGTTGACTGTTGCTTGACAAGACTCTGCGATATGTGTGATAAACGTATTCAAGGTGGATACGGTCACTGTCCCAAATGTGACATCTGCATCTGTTTCAGTTGCGAATTGAGCATGATTATGAAAGGAAATTCTCCTGTCAAATGTCCATTGTGTGGCAGGAAACTTGATTGATCAAGGGACGCCACTGTGGCATAATGGATCCGTATACAAAAGCATCAACGAAACACAGTAGAAAAAGGAGGTTTCGCAGGAGACATCTCCACTTTGAACGTGAAGCGCGCACTTGTCAGTGAGAACATGGATTTGAAACAGTGATTTTCACAGCTTGAAGAAAGGTTTCCAAATATGGAGCGAACGTCCAAGAAATACGGAAGACCCTGGACGAAGGCGCTGTGTATTTGCAAAGGTGCGCCCATGCAAGCGCCATCTTTCCTTATAGGGGAAAGATATGAACGAAAGGAAACAGTAAATCGCATAGCGCACCTCATTTTTCTTGTAAGTAGTACAGAATTTAATGCTTATGGTCACAGTGAGACTCCGGTTCTGTCAAACGACAATAATATAGGTTGGCGCGCTTGTCCCCTGGCGTCAACCCAACATAGAACTTTCTTCTATAAAGCTTAAGAGCTAAACGGCGCATACAAAATCTGGGGAAAAATAAAGGAGAAGGAAAAATGAACAAAGGAAAATACGTTAGTTTGGCTTTGATTGCATCTCTGCTTGTTCTTGTTTTGGCACTACCATTTGGCAATGCAACGATAAACAGTGAACCCAGCGTATCTCAAGGGGCATTCACTTACCATGCAACCCCAATGGTTCTCGACTTTAACAGGTATAATGGAGGAGGTATCCTGTACAACACCGTGGTAGAGCTTCGAACTGCCTATGACTTGAACCCATTGTACGCTGCAGGATATAATGGCACGGGCCAGACAGTCGTCATAATCGATGCGTTCGGAAGCCCCACGGTATACAATGATTTGCTGGGCTTCATACAACTGCAGAACAGCGCCGCCTACTACGCGGCAAATCTGCCTTGGACAACTATGGCGGATGTGCAAAACCACGTGAAAATATACTACCCGCAAGGGAAACCGGTTTTCAACGCTTCAGACCCTGACCAACTTGGTTGGAGCCAAGAAGTGACTCTTGACGTCTGCATGGTTCACGCGATCGCGCCAGGAGCAAACATAGCTCTCGTTGTTTCCTTGAACGACCAAGACACGTCACTCACAAATGCGGTTCAATACGCACTTATCCATCACCTTGGTTCAGTTATTTCCCAAAGCTGGGGAGACCAAGAATGGGACATAGCAGCAGCTGGGAAAGCAGGCTACCAAGACTTGATGCAAGCTCACTACACGTATTTGCTGGCTGCACTAATGGGCGTAACCTGTTTTGCATCATCAGGAGACGACGGCGCATCCGAACTTAGCCAATACTATATCGCACAACCTTACAACAGCCCACTTTATCCGTCTTCAGACCCCTTTGTCACCGCGGTAGGAGGAACAAACCTGTTCATGACCTGCGCGAATGGTTACAAGGAAGGGACTGGAAGCTGGACACCGCCCACCGGGAACACACCACGCACCTCACCAGGCGTACAGTACAACTATGAAATTGCAGGAAACGATTATGAGGCCATGGTTGCTGATGGATACAATGGTTCTTCGCCGTACCCGCCGGGCTATGGTCCTTATGACATGGTCACTACAGGCGGCGCTATGAGTCAATTCTTCCCGCTGCCAATCTGGCAGTACGGAATAACTTTGACATACGCAAATGGGACAACAGTCAAACCGACGGGACGATGCTCTTCCGACGTTTCGTTCGACAGCGGAGTCTACGGTGGCATAGGCCCAATACCGTGGAGCGCTGACGCTGCAGGAATTACATACACCTACATCTTTGGAGGAACAAGTTGTGGCTCACCATTCTGGGCGGCTTTGACGGCAATTGCAGATCAAAAAGTAGGTCACAGCCTTGGATGGATTAATCCAATGCTATATATGAACAAGGCAGCTTTCTATAAGAATGGAGCCTTCCACGACATAACAATGGGAGACAACACGTATCCGACTGGCAGCACGTTACTGGGTTACGAAGCGACAACAGGCTGGGACGCACCAACAGGCATCGGCAGTCCCGACGCAACAAACCTGATTCTGCAGCTAAAAGGATTCTGCTAAGACACTGACACAGCCAAACACCTCCCTTTTTTATTTCTAAAACTAGCAAAACTAGCGCGCGCTACCGTGATGGAGCTTTCTTTTCATCGCAAACTTTTCCACAAATGTTATGTATCGGTTAGCCCCCTGTTTAATTAGGAGGGAGAATTTGAGGAAGAAGGTATTTGCTGGTTTATTGTTTGTCATGCTTTGCGCAGGCATGTTGACGCTGGCAGTGAAGATTCAGCCAGTGAGGGCGGACCAAACTCAGTCAGGACTTGAGCTCACCATGACGGTTGAAAAAACCGATTACATTCTTGGTGAACCGGTAAACGTAACGCTTACAGTCACAAACATTAGCAATCAAACAATTAACTTCGCGTATGCAGCTTGGACCTTTGACTTTCTGGTTTACAATGACACAGGCGCAATATATCAATGGTCAAGCTTCAGGATTTTCCCGCAGTTCATCGTGCTTTGGCCCCTCGAACCTGGTGACAACATAACAAATGTATTGACGTGGCCGCAGACCTGTAACGTTGCAGAAGGGTCGCAGGGCATTCAAGCGTCGCCTGGGTCATACTATATTCTCGGTGAAGTTCCCTCTTATGGGCTAGAAGCAGGACCAGTAGAGGTAAATTTAGACCAACAGCCGTTAAGTCTTGTGCCCTTGAAAACTGTTGTTGGGCAAGGATACAACCTGATTTTGAACGTGTCTATCATGAACTTGAATGAAACCCCTGAGGTTTTCGACGTTACGCTGTTGAGTAATGCGACAGCAATAGGAACCGAAACCGGAGTTAATGTTTCAAAAGGAACTTCAATTCTTTCGTTCACCTGGAACACAGCCAACTTTAAACTCGGCAATTATGACCTAAATGTATTAGCAGGCAATCTATCAGTCACAAGCTCGGTAGTCTTAACCATTCCAGGCGATATCAACGGAGACTTCAAAGTGGACATGAAAGACATAGCCCTTGCTACGAGATGCTTCGGATCTACACCAAACTCCAGCAACTGGAACCCCAACGCAGACATCAACAACGACGGCACAGTCAACATGAAAGACATCGCAATCGTCGCCAGAAACGTCGGAAGCCACAACTAACACAGCGCGCGCTCAGATTCGTTGCTTATCGCGCACTGACTAACTGTCTGAAGCATCGTTCGCATAGGTTCTGTCCTAGTATTTGAATGGTTTCAGAATCTGGAGACATCTTTCCACATTTATCACAAGCTAATTCCCTTGCAATCGGCATGCCCCGTGTATTCCTCATAATCTGGATCGCACATTCCCTGCGCTTAAGCAAAATTCCGAGGCGCTGAATATGTCAAAGTTCGTTCGTTTGCTGTTGCGGCTCCCGAAGAATGTTCTAGGCTAACACCTTCAAGTTTGCCTTGCCATAGAACGCGCGCTAGTCTTGTATTTTATCTCCGTGAACATTTGCTTATCAGGATGACGAACAAATATGACGGAACAAGCGCTGTTTTCGCAGCAGTACCTAGCCTTGCCCTTGCTCCTCTTCAATGGTTTCCCACATTCTGGACAATTAAACGCAAGCGGCCGATCAACCATCGTGGTGTCTCCACCTGGATAACAAGAGAAAATGATGTAAAAATGTTATGAATCTCGAATAGTTACGAGAGCTCTCGTAACACAAGCCTAACCCAGAATCGTCGCGTGTGCTTTTTTTGATAAGCACAAATCTTGGCTTCTGTTGAGCAAGTCTTGAGGTGGGAATTTAACTCCGTTCCTCCCGTTGATTTCATCATCATTTTTCAACAGCTCTGCTATTTCTCGGTGACGTTGAAGAAAATCTATGCCTTTGTCCGTAGTTTCATATCTCTCTTTGTCATTCTCACTGATCTTTTCCAACAGGTTAATCCTCAACATGAACCTGAGATAATCGTTCAACTGTGCAAAACTGAGGTTTGCACGGTACATGATCTGCGTTTTCAGGATGCCTTCCTTGGCGATTTCTAGAATCTCAGCGATTATGTACAGTCTGTCTCTCCTTTTTGAAGACGGATTCGAACCCCAAGGATTCATTTTCTATATTCCTCTTTCAGAATTGTTTCCAGAACACAAGAAAGCGGAGATTTTCATAAGTAGTGTTTCGCCCTCTTGACTGTTCCCAGAATCGAAATATTCTCTAGAACAAACCTCTATTCCTCTCGATCATCGTCGTTTCTTCAGATTTTCAGCGCGTGCTGAGCGTTCGGTACATATAGGGTTTAAATCACATGATGAACTATCTTTCAGCGCGCGCTTAACGATATGGTGAAACTAATGAGTTCTAACCCTGTTATTGAAGCTATAAGATCAAGAAGAACAGTTAGAAACTACGTAGACAAGCCAGTTTCCCAAGAAGTCATCGATACGATACTTGAAGCTGGAACATGGGCCCCGACAGGAGTTAACATTCAGCCGTGGGAGTTCACGGTTATAAAAGGCAAAGATGCAACCAAATTATACTCAGATAAAGCCAAAGCAATACTAACCAAAACATTGCCCCAAGCAGCAGACCCTAATATAAGAAAACGTTTAACAGCCCCTGAAGTAAACCTCTTCTTTGGCGCTCCGTTAGCCATCTTTATTTCAGCAGCAAAATCGCGTTTTGCAGCAACTGATTGCCACCTAGCTGCCCAAAACATGATGCTTGCAGCCTACTCGTTAGGTTTAGGAAGCGTTTATTCTGCTTCAATTATGAGCTTAGGACAAGACTCAACAACTAAAGCTGAACTTGGCATACCTGAAGATCACGAATTGTATTCAGCCGTGATTTTTGGTTACCCCAAAGAGATTCCTAAAGCACCAACTCGGAAGAAACCGCAGATTCTCAAACAAATCGGTTAAGCCGCGCAAGTCAATCTGTTCCGGACACACCAACCGTTGACCAGCAAGTAGACTCCGTTGCGAGAGAAAAAGAAAACGCTGTGTCTTTCAGCAAGGAAACCGATGCCACACTTGGTGAAATGGCAAACGAGGTTATGAGATTGCATGTACTGACGCCGCACCCGAACTATCTAATTCTTGATAGCAGAAATTCCGAAGGACAGACAACACGTTTTTGCAGGGTAGATGGATACGGACGTCTAATATTCCAGAAGGTTGCCGATGTTAAAAACGATGTGTTAGCTACTTTCGAATCATTTGTTTTCTTAACAAAAGTATTGAAAATTGCACGAAAGATGTGTTCGTATCTGGCTTTCTACGGGGATGTTTCAGTGGGATTAACCATAACCAGTCCCCCAAGTACTAAACTCCATCTCGGTTTTCCCCAAGATAGACCCCTTTTGGATGACTACACATCTGATTATGAAACAATCCATGTATCTCGTACGCTTCATTATGATGATTTCGAGAATCTGTCTGAAACGCTTCAAAACATGTTCAACGAGTTTTGTCGATTCTTCCATTTTGCAGCCGACAGCAGCATAATCGCAAGAATTGTTGAAAGAGACTTTTTGCCATCTCTGAGGTAACGCGCTATGGTTCTTCAATGGACTGACATAGGGTGCGGTAGACCTGTATACAAAAGCATCAATGGGACACATAAGCGCTACAAAAAGGTTAATATCTCTTAAAAGAATACTTGGCCAAAGAGTTGATTTCATACTATGCGGTTCAAGATTACGATTGTAGCATGTCTTTTGTTCTGCCTCTTCATCGCGTCTATCTCCGGAGGCGTTGTGGCAGCTGACGATTGGCCGATGTTCCACCATGATTTAAACCATTCGGGTTATTCAACATCCAGCGGCCCCATTTCAAGTAATGTTTTGTGGGCCTTCACCACCGGCAACAGTGTGACCTCCTCTCCAGCCGTGTCAGGAGGCAACGTCTACGTTGGCTCTGATGACGGTAACGTCTACTGTCTCAATGCACAGACCGGCGCCCTTGTATGGAACTACACCACCGGCGGCAGTGTGCTATCCTCTCCAGCCGTGTCAGGTGGCTACGTCTACGTTGGCTCTGATGACTGGAACCTCTACTGCCTCAACGCCACGACCGGCGTCCAGGTATGGAACTATACCACCGTCGGTGAAGTGGACTCCTCTCCAGCCGTGTCAGGCGGCTACGTCTACGTTGGCTCTGAGGACGATAACGTTTACTGTCTCAACGCGACGACTGGTGCTCAGGTGTGGAGCTACATGACCGGCGGTGATGTGGAATCTTCCCCAGCCGTGTCAGGCGGCAACGTCTACGTTGGCTCTTGGGACTGGAACGTCTACTGCCTTAACGCACAGACCGGTACCTTTGTATGGAACTACACCACCGGCGGCGAAGTGCAATCCTCTCCAGCTGTCTCAGGCGGCTACGTCTACGTTGGCTCTTATGACGGTTTCATCTATTGCCTCAACGCACAGACCGGCGCCCTTGTATGGAACTACACCACCAACACCTATGGCACGTTCGCCGCGACCTTCGAAGTGTACTCTTCCCCCGCCGTCTCAGGTGGCAACGTCTACGTCGGTTCAGATGAGGGTTCCGTCTACTGTCTCAACGCCCAGACAGGCGCCCTTGTATGGAACTTTGACACCGAAGAATGGACGTACTCCTCCCCAGCCGTCTCAGGCGGCAACGTCTACGTCAGCTGTTGGGACCATAACTTCTACTGCCTCAACGCACAGACCGGCGCCGTTGTATGGAACTATACCACAGGCTACGATGATGATTCCTCCCCAGCCGTCTCAGGGGGCTACGTCTATGTGGGCTCTGTTAGCGGTATCGTATATGCCTTCGGAGGCGGGGCCGTTCCAGAGTTTCCATCAACCATGGTTCTGTCACTATTCATGGTTATCTTCGCGCTAGCTGCTATAGTAGCAATTAGAAGATTCCCCAGAAAGATCAAAACCCAAAATTGAGCGCGCTAAGTGCATTTTCCCTGATTTTTGTGTTTTTTCTGCGTTATAGGGCTGTTCTGCTCTTGATAGCAGGTCGCGTAGAAGGAGACAGAAACGGGGCATTTATGAGACATTCAAGAGATAAGTACGAGACGAGAAGGGACACTTGAATTATCTGAATACGTTACAGTGGCTTTCCACATTTTATGCATTTTGCACTTATGGGTGGTTGGACGGTGTGGCACTTTTTGCATTCTACGACTAGTTGCGCCCCGCAGTTTTGACAGTAGTCGCCGAAGAAAGTGAGTTTTCCACATTTCGGGCAGTTAATAGAAAGCGGTAGGCCGCAGTTGCTGCATCTTGCCCAGCCAGTTTGAATGGGAGTTCGGCATTTTGGGCATCTTGTTTCGAGAGGATTCACTTTTCCGCACATTGGACAGACTTTTGCGTTCGGCGGGACTAGTTGGCCACAATACTTGCAGGTTTTCTTGAAGCTGGAAATTACGTGTCACCACTGAACAGTTCTAGAGAGGATTTCGTAATATAGTTTTGCACGGATTTCAGCTAAACGTAAGCTTCTTATAATTCTGAAGCTCAATGCTTGTTCAGAAACATGGGAGTTGATGGGATGACCTTCATTCCGTTTACGAGAAACTTTGCAGACAACAGCACAGAGGCCGGATTCCAGTTCACGTTCTTCTGCGATATCTGTCAGGATGGGTATAAGACTAGCTTTGTAGAATCAAAGACATACAAGAAAGTGGGGCTTCTTAAGGGCTTGGGCAGAGCCGCTTCCTTGGGCTCATCGGTCCTAGGCCGAAGCGGAGGATACCAAGCTCAGAGTGGAACTGACGTAATCGCCGAAAGATTTCAAGGTATGTCTCCTGCATGGCATAAAGAGCACGAGGAAGCTTTCAAGCTAGCTCAGAACGAGGCAATGGGACACTTTCACAAATGCCCGAAATGTATGAAGTATGTGGACGACACCTGTTGGAACGACGAGGATGGACTGTGCGTTGGAGATGCTCCTAGAGCCGCGTCGGAGATAGCAGCGGCGAGAGCGACTCAAAGGAAAGAACAGATTTGGAAGAAAGCTGAAGAAACACAAGTCTTCACGGGCGAAATCAAAGCCACTCAAACCATATGCCCGCAATGTGGGAAACCTGCAGGAGCAGGCAAGTTCTGCACGAACTGTGGAGCGCCTCTTGACATGTTGAAATGCACAAGATGTGGTGCACAAAACCCTCCAGGCACAAAGTTCTGCGGAGAATGTGGAAACAAACTCTAGAAAACACGTGACACTAACTAAGTGATTTCTGAGCAGTCAATCAGATGGTTGAAAGAGATAAAGTTGACCAGCGACGAAGAAACGGAAGAAATTGCAATCGAATGCCAAATGAACTACGCGCTTCTAGACGAAAACAGCAAGCAGACAGCCAGCGGTGAATGCAAAGGAACAGTCAGCAAAGAATACCTTACCATAATTCCGAAGTTTGGAACAGTTTTGCCCTTTCACCTAAGGGAAATAGAAGCCCTCGAGGGAGCTGGCTTCAAGCTAACTTTGCCAATGTTTTCAAGGGAGACACTTGTTCTTTTCAATTTAGGGGATTGTTTTGAAGACTTTCAAAGAGTTCTTGGAAACCTCAGAAACGAAGTGATAATCAAGGATCTGCTCATGAACGAGACCATCATAAAACCGGATGTCAACACGGATTTCACGTACACGGACGAAAAAGGAAACGAAAAACAGAGAGGACCTACGAGGGTTCGCCTATACGAGACGGGCATGGTAATAATTCCTCAGACTGGCGAGTTTCTGAGGGTGCCTTATGGCGACATCAAAGATGTTTCGGAGGGAGACTATTCTGTCAAGATTGGGACGGAACGTGGTGATCGATTTCTTTTTCAGAGGATGAGCTCCGAGTATGACTCTTTTGTCAAACAGTTCTCCGTGATTTATGGCGAACTACAAAAGAAAGCAATTTCCTCGCTCAAAGCGCTCTACCCACCAATAGACTCTGTTTCACTCAGAAAAGCAGCAGCAATAATGAGAGAAGGAAAAGCAGCCAAACGCGCGGACATCGAAATCGTCAACCCAAAGCTTTGGATGGAACTGGAGAAGAGAATAACCTCCGCTGGACTGAATGAGTCGTATGCTTTCTTGAAGGAACTGGGTGCGCCCGAGAAAACTGCAATAGGTTTCAAGCGTGGACTGATGGGCGACCTAACCGGTGAATACATTTGGTTCCTAATACCCATCTACGGTGCTCCTGACAAAGGATATGGAAACTCTATCGCCATGGAAGCTGCAGAGATAGCTGGAAAACCAAAAGAAACTGAAGAAGAGAAAACAGAAGGAACGAATAAAACAAAAGGAAAAGAAGAAAAAGAAACGACCGGAAAAGCCACTTACTTCTTCAGAATGGTTGGAAGAAGAGAATATCCAGCTGTAACGAACGAGCAGTTAGACAGCAATGTTGACGAGCTTATCAAGGTGATAAATCGATGCTTGCTTGACATTAATTTCCGAAGGGAACCCATTTATCTGCCAGATGATAGGCTCGATGAAGCTGACTACGTCAAATACAGAATCGCGCTGCGTAAAATCCCGTCATTGAAGCTTCTCAGAGATATTTTCATAGGAAGAGTAATACACGCCTCGCCCCAACAATGGAAGAATGACGTGTGGGAACTGCTAAGGTTCAACGTGGCAACCCAGGAGGATTCGGCAAAGTGGAAAAAACAATGAGAACCGCCCACTACAAAAAATGGGGATTTTTCCGGGAAATGTCCCCAAAGGGCCAGGAATACCTCACACCGGCCACTTATTGAAGGACTCCGCCTACTGGAGACGTTTATCTTCTTAGCCTCAGAAACACCATGTTGTCTTTCTCAAGTCCTCAAATAGGAATAAAGGGGGCGGTGTGCGGGACCTTATTCTTCTGGTGTGGCGACATCTCCACTTTTACCTTGTTTGTCTATACATGTCTAAACTTCGTTCTTCCTAATGAGCCCATATGAGAATAAGAAGCAATGATTCTTGCTATTGAGAGCGTTCGTGAAACCTGTTCATACTGTACGACGAATCATCAGAAAGGAGAATTCAACCGAAGATATCAAGAAATCAGACGAAAAACGAGCTCTACGCTAGTGCTCAGACATTTAAATACATGGTCAAATCTCTTTACAAGTCACAATTGGTTGGGCCTTGGATGTCTGAAACGGTTGCCTATCGCCATATCTTCACGTTGCTGAAGATGGCTGAAATGGGAGCACATCGAAGAACTGCAAAAATATCCACCGAATATTTAGCAAGGAAGCTTGGGGCCTCCCAGCAGACGGCTTCACGCTACCTGATTGAGCTGGAAAACAAGGGATGGATTGAAAGGACGATTACGCCGGAAGGCTGTCTCATAAGAATTACAAGTGCGGGAATGAAGGAGCTGAACAAGCTTTATTCCACCCTACGCGTGTTGATGGAAGCGGCGTATCCACCATCAGTTACACTGGAGGGCAAGGTCTTCACGGGGTACGGGGAGGGGGCCTATTATATATCAAGGGAAAGCTACAGAAAACAGTTCATCGAGAAACTGGGCTTTGACCCGTATCCCGGTACGCTTAACCTGAAACTCGTCACCGACTATGACGTTAAAGCTAGAAACGAATTGGAAGCTTACCCTGGGGTGGAAATCGAGGGTTTCAGAGATGAGGATCGCACTTTTGGCTCAGTGAAATGCTACCCGGTGATTATGGAGAATCAGGTGAAGGGTGCTCTCATCTTGGCTTTGAGAAGCCACTACGACGCATCTGTGTTAGAGATAATCGCTCCCCTTCCTTTAAGAAAACACCTAAAGCTAAAAGAGGGACAAAAAGTGAAAGTTGAAGTGCTGACACTCCCCTGAGACTCTAATCAAGCACGTGTTCCCAGTTTGTCCACAAACATACGCGTTTCAAGAGCGTGGTCAGGCAAGCTCCATCATTTACGATAGCTATATTCACTCATGACAGGTTTGTATCGGCGGGATGTCGCCAGCGCATAACCTATCAACAATCCAGTCGCCAAGCCGCCAAGATGGGCCAAATAGTTCACGTCAGGTCCAAGGTTGATGACGAAAAAGAAAAAAGCAAAAAGCACTGCCCCAATAATCGACTGCCGAATCGAGTGTCGTGCGTATATCAATGTCGCTCCCAGGACTCCGAATATAGCGCCCGAGGCTCCAATTGAAACGGTGTTGGACGGCCAGAGGGCTAGAGTGAGCAGGCCTCCGCTTAACCCGCTCAGAAAATAGATAAGCAGGTATTCTTTGATGTCAAACATGTCTTCTGCTCTTAACCCGAAGATCAGCAGAAAAAACATGTTACCGGAAATGTGCAAAATGTCCGCATGAACAAAAATGGCTGTGAAGAGCCTCCACACCTCCCCATTCCACACGTTAGCATTGATTTGTCCCAGAGCGTTGACGACGTTATCGCTAGTAGTCAAGCTCCCGCTAAGAATCGATGTGAACGCATAGACGGCGACATTTACCGTTACGAGCACATAAGTAGGCATGTACTCACGGGAGCCTTTGAACATCCACTTATCTTCCGTAGTCTTCAATTATTCTCTGTTTAATCTTCGAGGAACTGTCCAACTCATCTGAGCTGAACTTGCCAACCCGCACTATCTTAATCTTCAACCCATGTTGCTTAACGTAATCTTTCACAGTTTTCTCCATTCCCAGTTGGTCGTATCCGAAAGCAACGACACCAGGACTGATTTTTTGAAGAACCTTTGCGACATCGAACTTTTCATAGCCCAGAATTGCCTCGTCAACAACTCTCAAAGAGGCAACGAGAGCGCACCTTTGGTTTTCAGGCATGATTGGTTTTTCACCCTTCCTGCCCTGAACAGTGCTATCTCGGCCGATTATGACTACCAGCTCGGCGTTAGGGCCCCCGGCCTTCTTTGCCTCCTCTAAGAAGCGCACATGTCCGAGGTGCAGCAGGTCAAAAACGCCTGAGGCAAGAACTATCTTTCGCTTGATTCTCTTTCCGTTTTTATCGTCGGCCATTCGAACGTCACTGCTCCCAACAGTCTCAGGGCATCGAGTAGCCCCTCACAGTAGGCGATTGAAGTAAGGCTTACCTCGAATTTCTTTTTTTCCGTGTAGTGTTTAGCGTCTTCTAGGTACGCTTTGGCGAAATCCACAACGTTAGTGATGTGGGGGAGGTCGAGTGTTACTGGAACCTCGGCGATCTCCATATGGTTGAACACGTACTCTGCAGAGCTTATGTATTTTGAGGTTAACTCGTTTAAGGTCATTCTGAAACTGCCCCCAGATCTTCAGTTGCTCCTGCAAGTACTTTCAAAGCTTCAGCTTCCATAAAGTGAAGCTTTCCTGGAAAAATCAGACTGTAGGGCGGCCCTTGGAAATCATAGCTGAGCAATTCCCTTATGAATCCTGCTTTTGCAGATGGGTGGCTGCTGCCAGCTCGTGCAACACCGACGACGAGGGTCCCGTCCGTGACTACGCTTTTTTTTCGCTCTGCTTCAACTTCAAGAAGCCCGTTTAGAGCATCGTGGATGTTGAGGAAGCGTCTATCCTCAACATTTATGTCGAGTAAGCAGAGCGTGTGAAGCCCCAGCCTCTTGTTCTGTAGAATCACTTGGTACGGGGTTTCAGAGGGGGTTTCATCCGGAAAAGGAATTGTAACACTTTTGCCGAACTTGTAATTGTGCAGGCCAGACAGTCCGATTACTGCAGAAAGAACGCTCGCCCCATGAACTATTCGTGTCTTTATTCCTCGTTTTTCGGCTTCAATCCTCAATGAAACATGTGTTGTGGCTATCAGCGGGTCGCCAGGCACAAGTAGCACTGTCTTATGATTCTCTGCAGAGTTCAGGACGACCTCCGCATTTCTCTCTTCTAGGTCCGCCCTTGACACCATGTTAATTCTCCTGCCACAAGTCTTCTCAAACCTTACCAAAGAAAAAGCCGGCAACAAACTGGTGTAGAGCTCCGCGAAAACCGTATCCGCACTCTTGACCTCATCCAGCCCCCGCAGGCTGATTCCCATATCGTCGTGAAGGCCGAGCCCAACGAACACTATTTCACCCACCGCAATCAACCCTCTTTACATGCGGGAATAAAGATTGAAACTTAAAACTCTTGGTGTTGATGTGCATAGCGTGAGCAAGAGAGAACGGAAAGAGTTCGCTCCAGACCTTTTCGTGGAAAGCGTCAAAGTTTTTTAGGCTGATATCTGAAATAGACTGTTAGGGCTGAGACGAGGAGGACGACTTGTTGAAAGACGTTGAATTAAGGCTCATTTCAGAGCTCATGAAGAACAGTCGCAGAAGCGATAGAGAATTGGCCAAGGCTTTGGGGGTTTCACAACCTACAGTCAGTAGGTTAATCAGCAGGCTGCAGAAGGATGGTGTTATCAAGGAATACACAATGGTGCCAGATTTTTGCAAGCTAGGTTTCAATCTAATGGCTATCATTATGTTTAAGCTGAAACCGATTTCTCCCGCGGAAATCAAAGAGTTGCACGGAGCAGCTCATGAGCTGGAGAGCCAACGACATCACCCGTACCTCCTAGTTATGGATGGAATGGGGCTTGGGAAGGAGCTTGTAGCCATCTCGTTCCATAGAGACTATGGAGACTACGACGACTACATTAGAGCCGTAAGAGAATCGGCAAGCTTCAGGAAAGCCTACGTGAATACGAAGGACATCGAAGGTTTTCTTATAGACCTGAACTATAAAGAACACTATCAACCGATAACGTTCTCAAGACTGGCAGCCCACCTTCAAGAGAAAGAAAAACAAGAAGAATAAATAGACGAAGTGTTAAGGACACTTATCGATGGTTGTTCCGCTCTGTCTTACAGCAACATGTTTTTCTTTTTCTCATTACATTTCGGGAAACAAGAAAATGGTTCGAGGTTGCTAATGCGGCCATCACTATTGGCTAATGCGCATCGATAAGATTAATAGTTCAATATCACAGGATATGAAGCGTGGAAAGGTGCCGGCCAGCTGATATTATAATGCGCCCCTACGAAGATGAGGAATGAGGAAAAATGTCAAATTTTCTATCGCGCGTTGCTAAGAAGGTGAAGTTCTGGCTCTTTGAGGAAAGGGACGATATATACGCAAACAATCCAAAGCGCAGGAGACAGCTCCATAACGCCTATGCGATTCAAGCCTGTCTTGTTCTAATTGGCATAGGGACTATGGCTTTGATCCCCCTGGCGCTTTGGCTTGCTCTGAAAGGTTTTGTTATTGTCTATCTTGTCTCGACCGTAGTTGCCGGAATCCTCTATCTCACGATTAGCTCGTACGTTAAACACTTGAATAAACGATATGAGATAAATTAGAAGCAAGAAAACGGCCAAAATCTGTTACTCTCTTAAAGTGTGTTCTCATCTTTGTAGAGCGCATATCTGTCTGAAACATTTTGGGATGCACGCTTGGCCGAACCTCGTTGAACCTGAAAAAAAGGCAACCTGGCAGCACCTCGCGCTGGGGAGAAAATGTGGAGCGTACACCGAAGCACCAAAAAATCTGCCACAATCAAAGCCGAATCAGAAAATCGCAAACCTCTAGCCAAAGCAAAAAGCCAGTAGAAGAAACGCCGAATCGAACCCTAAACCTCTCTAGAATCAATCAGCAGTCATTGTGCTCATTTCTGGACTACGTATCAGCACAAGAGATAAAAACAAGGTCAAGTTTTCTTACCGAGGGTTCTTTTCCGAAAGAAACCTTGGGGGCGGGTAGATCAGTCTGGCATGATCGCCACGTTGGCATCGTGGAGGTCCCGGGTTCAAATCCCGGCCCGTCCACAAAGGGCGTGCGCGCTCGCCAGGTTTCTCAAATCCTTATATGCCTGTTTTCCTGACTCCACTTTCTGGATGCAACCAAAATGGCATAAGAAAACAGAAGAAGCAATATTGTGAATAGTCTCTATTTTCCCATAAATAAGTGTGCGCGGGTGGCGACAAAGAGAAGCATAGAAACAGCGGCGTTCTAAGTTCATTTTCTGTAAGTTTCAGTCACTTCTAATATTCCTTTCTTGGCAACAGCATAGACCAAGTTTACGTCCTTGTTCCACTCTTGAGCGTACATTAACGGCTGGTTTATTCTTCTCTCAGTGGGATCTATGTGTACCCATCTTCCATCCAGCTGAACTTCGTTCCAAACATGGTCGCCTGCGGCTGTCTTTGACTTGTCACAAAGAGTGGAACAGTCGACGACTAGTCGGCAACGGTACGCTTTTGCTAGGAGCAACCCATTGTAGAGAAGCGCGAACTCACCGCACCTTCCCCTAGCCTGTTTGATGACATCTATCGGCATCTCTGCTCTGCGCTTAGGTAGCTCTCCTCTTGTGTATTCGAGATGTCGATGTTCCCAATTCAGAAGAGACTTCCAGTCCAGGTCTTCTAAGGGGTCTTTCAGAACTGTCTTGGCGTATTGCCTGAAATTCTCCAAATACTGCGGCTCTACCATTTTTTGGTAGCGTTCTCTATAAACGTTGACCACATTGGGATACGCAGATTCGTGAGTCTTGGACATATTTACCGTTCTGACAACTCGGTAGAGATTGCTCTTCAGCATTGCGCATCTGAAATATGAACTTGAGGTCCCTTAGCCTTCATGTCTAGGGCTTCGCTGGGGCCTTGAAAAATCATTTGCATTCTGTGTCCAGTGCCCAGCTGAACTTCTTCCTCAACGTCTTTGGGTACAGTTTGTCCAGTGAAAAATCCATTTTGCCGGCCCACTTCACGTAAACCATAGGGTCGATATAGGATTTTAGTGATGTCCCCAAGTTATACTCTTGTGTTTCCTTGGTCAATACCACGTCAAGCTTCGCTTTCTCCAAGGCTCTGATTGAGGCTTCGGTTTTCTTTCCTTCTTTCTCTTTTTCCTTCAGCTTGAGTTCGAGCTCCGCCACTCTGGCTTCTTTCTTTTTTAGCCTTTCATCGAAGTTAGGTGGAATCTTTCGTTTGTGATTGGCGACCTTGGCGGCTTCTAGGTTTGCTCTCCTGGCGCAAAACTGTTTGTGGTAGTCAGCGTCTTCCCTCTTGACTCTGCATTCTTCCAAGCTTCTGCGAACGGTTTGAGTGCATCTCCAAGTTCTGAAAACTTTGGCTGTTAACCCTTCCATCTTCTGAGAGAGAAATCTGGACACCTTCCTGGAGTTTATTCCCTCGAACAGGTACTCGCTGTTCTGTTTGGAGAATTCCTGAATGTTCCCGATGACCGCTGGTGGGGCTTCGATTCTCTTTTCCCATCGCACGCAGTCTTTCCCTAGAAAGTCAAAGTTGAGCATGTCACCCTCGGTCTTGATGTGCTCAGGCCTCAATGTTATGGCCCCCACGGTGTCCGCTTCTCCTGGATCCTTTTCGTCTCCCACCCTTATGTTGACTTTGAGAATGAGCCAGCACACAGTCGCGATTTTTCTTCTCTCCAAATCTTCGGAGCCGAGGCTCTTCATTATGTGTTCTTCCACTTTCGGAATCTCCTTGTCGAGTTTCTCTGCTTTCTTGAATTTTTCCTTCTCCATCTTCTGTTTCAGGAAAGCAGAGTCCGAGAACCAGACGTACTTCATCTTTCTGGTTAGCTTGTCCTCCCATTTGGCTATGTACATCTTCTCTGGTTCCCAAACTGCCTCCTTCCACCTTCCGGCTGGTCTATTGTTCGGGCCGGAAAGGTTCAGTATGATATCCTCCTCTCTTGGACCTTGTTTCCACCTTCCTCTTCTCGGGTGGTCTCCTCTTCCCGCAAAAATGCATGAGGGCTCAGCCGTCCAGTTCGCGATCTCCAACTTACTTCCATCGACCGTTGCGTAACCGTATGTTTCTCGCAAACCTTCCCTTCGCGTTTTTCTCTCGGCAGCTATCTTTTTCTTCTCTTCCTTCGTCATGCACAGTTTCTTCTGTTGCTCTCTCAAAACATATTCTGTAAGCATTGAGAAATCAACCTCTGGATCGTCCTTGAGTCTTCCGTTAATCATCCATTCTCCGTCTTCCTTTTCCAGCGCCTTAACATGGTGTATCGTGAATTCTTTTAGAAAGCCGTAGGAAGGGTTCTCGGCGGTCAGCTTCTTTAGAAAATCTTCGACGAAGTTTCTGTAGAAAAGCTTGTCCGGGGGAGAGGTGAGAGAGAGTTTCTTCCTTGCCCAAGCGATGGCCATTTGTTCAGTCTCAGGACTGAGCTTCAAAGTTTGCCCCTGCACTTTAACTGAGAGCCCTTGATACTCATAGGTCGGAACGTAAATTCCATTGTGCTGGAGACTTTTCATTCGGTACTTCATTTGACTCTCAACGCTCGCTAAAGGCTTGTTTTCTGGATGCCCGCTGTTTCTTAAATGTTCTGTGGAGGCTTTCAACGATTTCGTGGTCTATGTAGCCTTTGTGGGGACGGAACCCTCCGGTGAAACCGCCGGGAATATGAAGGAGTTCGTGAATGACAGTCTTTTCCCTATCCTCCGCGCTCAATCTGTCGTACCGCTCGGATATCACTTCTATCACGTAAGAGGGCGGAAGATTAAGCGTCTCTTGCCATATTCTGCCAAATCCATGAATTCTGGCAATCGTGCGTCTGGATTTCGATCCTTTACTCCTGACGCAGAAAACGAACTGCTGGACGACGTGGAAAAAGTCTAGGCTGTCTGCAATTTCGTCTGCAAGCCTCTTAACGTCTGGAGCGTCGGAATACTCAATTGGCATGATAGTCACCGAATTCTTTTCCTATTCGTTTGAGGTTTATATTCAGATATTTCTTGCTCTTACGGCAGCCAGAAAAATTGCTCTAGCAATGAACGAAACGCCGATAAACATTATTACGGCAGCCCAAAACTCAAACCATCTAGTAACGTCGATTACGGACGTTTGTGTAGGCGCAACAAGAAACGTTTGAATCAAGTATGTCGCACCCAGCCAAAACACGACGCCGCCAATGTTTTCGGCCTTCCTACGCAATTGCGAATCTAATAGGAAGTCTGCTCCCACCCTGGCGATTAGGAAAACCCCCCATACTAGGCTGAACTCCCGCGCAGCCAGGTACACATCTAGGTAGTCTCCAAGATGCTCCGGTGCCGGGATGTGTATGTTTGTAGTCCCAACCTGAACTACCTGGAAATGACTGAGAAACTTGGCCACCTCGTTGATAAGGTTAGGCGTCGTTATGAACAATGTGCCGACTAGAATTAGGAAGAACCCCACAGAAATAGCGCTGAGCAATGCTTCGTAGTGTCCAGGGGCATATTTTCTTGAGCCTTGATTCAATTTGCTTGCCTCTAGTCACAGTGTTCTTTATGAATATATATAACATTTTTCAGCTTCTTGGGTTGGAAATGTTTTAAATACTCAGTTTTAGATAGCTTTGTGAATGTATTAGGGGGAAGCGTATGTCATATTGTCCAAAGTGTGGTAGCAAAGTTGAGGAGGGGATGAGCTTCTGCCCAAAATGTGGAGCTCCACTCAACGTCGAAAAAGTGGCCAGCGCGCCCCCTGAGACAAGACCAACGTACCCCCAGGACGAAAAAACGGAAGAAAAATCCGAAAAACACGAGAAACATGAGAAGAGCGAGAAACACGAAAAACATGAATATGGCTTCATTGGTCCTTTGATAGGCGGCGTGATTCTGCTGTTCATTGGTGCGGCACTTTATCTTAGCGCAATCCACTATAATGCTGCCTTGTTGTGGGCCTTGTTTTTTGTCTTGGTTGGCGTACTCATAATCGTGGCTAGCATTTACGGTGTAATAATGGCCGGTCGCAGGCATCCAAGAACCTAGGTGAATCCCCCGAAAAACAGCCGATAGAGCCTATGCTCCAAGAGCGTCCATGTTTTGTCTCTTCCAAAAACACGGAAGTAGTTTTTGCCAGCGGACTCCACCATGTCGCCGATTCGGTATCTAGGAAGAATACACGAAGACACCACCAAACGACCCCACTCGCCGCGTTTGAGCTCATGCAGCATTTTTGTCCCTTTGCCAGTTTCCACTTCCAAGAAGTACGTGTCATAATTTGGCGTCACGTATGGCAACTCGTCTAGTTGCTGTGCAAAAACACCTTCGGTTGCGCTGTAGATTTCAACTACAGGGACTTGTCCGAAGTATTTCCTCAGCACTGGAGCGTATTTGAACTGTATCTTCCGCACGCTTGTGCAAAAAAGAGCACGTAGGTTCCACAGTTCCCTGGGTTTCTTTCCATGTTTTTGGGTAACATATCTCGCGAAAGAAAGAATTACAGGAGTAACTCCTATGGCAGCAGTCACGTTCACGCTAAGTGCTTGTTGATACACAAGCTCGAACCTCTTTTCCCAGTCTTGCCTCCTGATTCCTGCACCCAGAGCGTCGATGTCTTCTTGACGAGGAATAAGGCTAACGGAGTCAAGCGCGGGGTTAAGTCTGGCATACGTACCTGAACTGTACCCGTAGCTCATCGTATTACCGTTCACAACCACAGTGTGAACGTTGGAAGGGAAGTTGAGGTTGAGAATTCTGCCATCAAGAAGCTCAAAGTCGTTCGTTCGTAACACGTGGTTGACGAGTCCTCTTGCTCCGCAAGTGAAGATTTGTTCCAGATGCGTCTTTGTTGCAGGCAACACTTTTGCAGGGCCTGTTGACCCTCTCGTCATGACCCAGCATGCCAGCGGTTCGGGAAGAATCACGTCATACTTGCCCTTCTTAATCTCAACCAAGAACGGCCGAAGTCTCACGTATTCCAAGGCTGGGAAATTTTTCTTGTAATCCCCGATTTCCATGATTTCGGATGCCCCGTGGCTTTCTCCGTAGCGAGTCTTTTGATATTCCTTCAACAGCTTGGACAGGGCTTCTCTTTGGGCTTCTTGAGGATTTTTCAAAGACTCGTACCATGGGCCGATAATTGGCTTGAAAATGCCGAGACTGCTCTTCTCTTCGCTCTGTAGCATCATCGTTCAAGCGACATTCTCGTTGCTCGACTTATAAGTTCTTTTGACAGGAAAGAAAGAATGGAAGTTGGCGTGAAGAACAACTCAGAACAGAATAGTTGGAATCCCGGCGCGCTGCGTATATTAGTAGCCCGGGAGAGATTCGAACTCTCGTCAGCGGCTCCAGAGGCCGCCATGTTTGACCACTGCACCACCGGGCTTTGTTTGATGGAATAGAGACTGGTCTTTCTTTATAATAACTTTAACGTTGGGATTCGAAGGAATGACTTGCTATTTTCTTTTCATTGTTGCATCGCTAATGCAGTTGCATTCTTGAGCACTCGGGTAATATTCTTCGCAGCATGAGAGCGTCTGAACGATTGGGTCTTTGTTCTTCAAGAATCGTCTCGTGCAGAATATTTGATCTGGGTAGTTGTAGGCGTTGTGGCTGGTGCAGTTTCCGCAGACCTTACGCTTGTTCGAAGCTTTATTGTTCACTTAGATCCACCTGCCTTGAACATTTCATTCCTTGACCTTGGCGGTCTCTTGAAACCTCCACCGAGCCGTTCAATCACAGAGGCTACCATCATAGGAAAAACCATCATAGCTTCGCCTATCACCATAGTCTTGTCCGCTTCGCCCTTCAATTTTCCCCAGCTCACCGTTTCTTCCAGCGTCGATCCGGACAGCCCTCCGGTTTCTGGTCTATCCATGGTTATCACCACGGCATAATCGATGCCTGATTTTGTTGCAAGCGCCGCGGATTGTATGGTATTCCTCGGAACTCCACCCCCGATAATCACCATGCCGTTTCTTGAAGATTTCTTGCACACACTGATTATCTCAGGCACATCTTTGAAAGCGTCTACCACTATCGTGTTCTTGAAGTGTTTCCGGGTGGCGTGAAGGTTATAGATATAGCCAAATTCGGAATCGCGCACAGCAGGGATGAAGATTGGCGCTTTGGATTCGTACGCAGCGCGCAAAATTGAATTCGGGTCTTTGAGTCTTCTGCCCACTTCCCAAGCGAAATCTCTTGAGGACAAACTTTTTCCTCCGTATTCGGCGGCTATATCGTCGTACATTTCGACGAGTTTCATGTCCAGCCTTATGAAGTCCTCCTCGGGCACGAAAACATCGTAAATTCGGTAAGTGTGGTTCCTGTAGAGCAAATAGTCGTCAACGTTCCAATGACCCTTATAATGATGACCGCCCAACGCCTCAACTGTATCGTGAACCATGTTTGCGCCGGTCGTTACCAACACGTCGATGAGGTTTTCCCGTATCATGTCCGCAATCAACGTCCGCATTCCAGCGGGGACGACGGCTCCGGCCAAGCCCAAAAAAACCGTGCATTTCCGGTCGCGTAGCATCCGTTCATAGATGTCACACGCAGCAGCGAGTCTCCCCGCCTCGAATGATCCTGAATTCTTGAACTGCTTGACGAGCTGGTCAACAGTGAGCGTTCCATTAATTTTCACGTGCTTCACTGGTTCTCGGAGTATCTCCTTCCTCTGCATCAGAATACACGCTCAGAAATCAACTGTTTAGTCGATTAAGCACAAATATCTTTCCGTACTTTTTCCGAAACTAGAAGGCCAAGTGAGTGAACTTCTGATCTCTTGCAATTCGAGTTTTCACAGCAACGCGAAATCAGCTGATTTGACTCTTCCTCTCGTGTCAAGGGTAACTTCGAATTTCTCAGCCCAAGGATGGCCCTCCAAGTCTATAGGGCACGTTCCGCGAATGATCCAGATTTCGTGTTTCTGCTCAACCGTAGAAACCTCGACCTTATCAGTGAACTTCCTCTTCTTGAGAAGTTCAACCGTTATCTGCTCTGCTGCTTCCTTCGTAATGACAGTTTCCTTCATTGCGGTTCCTCGGGCAAGGCAAATCGCCTTACTGTTCCTCTTGGAAGCATTAAAGGTTGTGAATGCAAAATCTTTAATTTGGATACATGGCAATCTCACGCTATACGGCTACTGTCACGCCTGCTAGATAGGTTCAAATCGACACGTGTCGTTTGTAACTCAATGGTATTTCACACGGAAAAGGCACCAACAAGCGAAAAGAGAAGAATAATATTCCATTTTGACATGGACCATTTTTTCACTGCTATTGAGGAGAGAGAACATCCTGAGCTCAAAGACAAACCAGTAATTGTGGGAGCTGACCCGAAGGAAGGAATTGGAAGGGGGGTCGTCAGCACCTCTAATTATCTGGCTAGGAAGTTCGGTGTCAAGTCAGGCCTGCCTATCTCAAGAGCTTGGAAACTGTGTCCAGGCGCGGTCTACTTGCCTGTTAACTTCAAGCTTTACTTGGAGGTCTCAGGTAGAATCATGAACATATTGCGAAGGCACGCGGACAAGTTTGAACAATGGGGCATCGATGAAGCCTTTCTGGACGTTACCGCTAAAGTCAACGACTACGTCTCCGCTGAGACTCTCGCTATGCACATAAAGGATGAGATCTGCACACAGGAAGGGCTGACCTCCTCAGTTGGGATAAGCTCAAACAAGCTGGTCGCGAAAATAGCCAGCGACTTCCAAAAACCCGACGGCTTAACTCTGGTCAAAGAAGAGGACATTGAAAAATTCCTCGCTCCCTTACCTGTACGGAAACTTCTCTGGGTTGGAAGAAAGACTGGACAAAAACTCGAAGACATGGGCATAAAGACGGTGGGAGACCTGGCCCATCATGACCCCCAGATGTTGACTGACGCCTTCGGCGAAGTGGGAAAACAGCTTCATCTGATGGCCCTCGGCATAGATAGGAGCGAAGTCCAAGAAAGAAACTGGGTTAAATCCATAAGCCGTGAGTTTACCTTTCAAGAAGACACGGATGACCTAGACTCCATTTTGAGAAACCTTAACATGCTTTCTGAAGAAGTGTATGCGGATGCTCTGAACCAGCAGCTTCAATTTAAGACCGTAACAATAAAGGTTAGATATTCAAACTTCGAAACCCACACCCACGGCAAAACACTTCCGTTCATCACAAACCGCTTACTGGACGTGCAAAAAGCAGCCCAAGAACTTCTTCAGCCATATCTTAAGCCCGAACGAAAAATCAGACTCATAGGCGTAAGAGTGTCAACTTTGATCTCAAGCGAAAAACAAAGAACGCTTTTTCAATGACCCTTTACACATCGTTATGAGTGACTTTTGAGTCTGAACAGAGACCGCTGACAGCTTCATCAGCAAAACACAGTCTCCGTCCAGCTTAATTCTGAAAAACTTTTTTTCCTCGCATCAAAAACCGCGCCCAAACTCAACGCTTCCGTTCTATAATCTTCTTAGCATCCTAAACCACGCGCTCCTAAATTATTTAACTAGCCTTAACACTTTGGTCGCCCTTGACTGATCTTCCGGCGAAAACTATTTTTGTCATTCACGTTGTATCCGAAAGCGCATTTTTCCTAGTGAATCATAACAGCTACTTCAACCACGGACATGGCATCCTCGAATCCCGTCATCTGCTGATCATGTATTTTTCCCTTATTCTTTCGTCAGCTATCTTTGCGATCATTGCATTTGAAATGAGCACGCATTTTACTCCGACCAGCTCAGCCAGCTCCGCCGGCTTTTGGTCTTGGGTCACCAGCAGCATATCGTGAGCCCTTGCGTACTCAACAATATCTTTATCGCTTGCTCCCCTTAAGCCAGCGTCCTGAGCTGTCTGCACTTCCCACCCCAAAGTTTCAAAGTATTCCTTCAAGCCAGCATACATCTCATCAAGCAAAAGCTTCATCGCACTCACCGCATACGTTCTAGTCCGGGTTCCCGATATTTAGACGCTTCCTCAGAAGTGCACACCCTTTTCCGTAAAGATGACATTCAACATTTGCAGCCGCTGGTATCGACACCAGCAAGTTGCTACGATTGCGCCGAATGGCGGGCCCGCAGGGATTTATGCCTAATTAGGTGCAAGTCCGTACATAAGCAGTTTTTTTTCGCGCGCTAACCTCAAGGTAAATATTTAATCAACAGGAATGGTCTAGTAACCCTAAAATTTTCCTACGAGCTGGGGGAGGCGGTAAATGATGGTGAAAGTTAAAATCGACATAGAAAAGTGTACAGGCTGCGGCACGTGTGTTGATGTCTGTCCTGAGAAAGTCTTCGAGCTACAGGAGAAGAAAGAGAAAAAAGTGTTAAAGCTGGTTGGTGAGGACCGGTGTTTTGCGTGTCGAGCCTGTGAAGTGCGGTGTCCTAAGAGGGCGATCGTTATCACGGGGTTCGAGATGTTGAAGGTCGTTACCCTTCCAGAATACCCTCCTGAGGAGGGACGCTTCCTTAGGGGAAACGATTTTTCGCCCGTTGCGGTGGTGGCCATCCTTGACACCTTCGACTTCAAGATTCCATCGGAGCTGGTCAAACTCGTCGCGCGCGCCCTCCGTCATTAGTATGGTACCTGGTTCCTTTCTTTTTTGGGTTGCTTAGGGGATTAATTGGCTACTTTGCAACAAAAGAAAGAGACGAGGAGATGGCAACTAACCTGCTTATTTTTGGCGTAATATGGAGTTTCATCTTAGCTCTCATCACTTAGGTTTGGATCACCAGTCTTGTAGACTAGAGAGCGTGCCGTCAACGCGTGCCTTGTTCAATAACTGCCAAACCCGTATTCTTTGCCCTAGCGATGTTTAACTGCTCTTCGAGAGCAGAAATTCTCTTAGCGCACGCTTAAGCCTTCATAAAAAAAGGGGGAGAGTTTTTAGCTCTGGTCTTCAACCGTTTAATGAGTGTAGATTCCCGCCCACTCGTCTGCGACGGCGGTATTCGACAAGCCTGCCGATGCGCGTGCTGATGCGATGCTGCCTGTGAAGGTGTCAGTGACTGTGCAGAAGACGTAGGAGGATCCTGGAGGTGGGGTGAACGTGAATGAAGATGTTGCAGCGTTTGTCGTTGACGGACCTGCTGTCGGTGCACCGTTCTGGCCGCTTGGTAGCAACGTGCCATAATACCATTGTATGACACGGTCGTTGACGTTTCCGTAGCCTGTGGCGCATGTTACCTTGAAGGTTATGCTAGTGCCTACGGAAACAACGCTGACTAGCGGTGTTAAAAGATCCAAGGGTCCGAAGGTGCCGATTGGGCTTACTACACCGAATTGTCTGGCGACGAATGCGATGGATTTCATGTTGATTGTTCTGATGTTGACGAGATCATCCACGTACTGCCAGTTTGCTGGCAATGGT
>Ga0181524_10000489_pt1 | contig 47485 bp, 38 predicted proteins | sample PEATcosm2014_Bin_34_FD_119761 | JGI IMG/M metagenome (GOLD analysis project Ga0181524, IMG submission 119761) | Peatland microbial communities from MTU Mesocosm Facility, Houghton, MI, USA - PEATcosm2014_Bin05_60_metaG | ecosystem: Environmental > Terrestrial > Soil > Wetlands > Peat | place... | reverse complement strand
GTACTGGCGACTGGAGAATCTCAAGTCCTTCGATGAGTTCCTGGAGAGGCGGTTCCCGGGATCGCGGCGGAAGGCTTATTACCTGATGTCGATCCACGAGCATTTGCCGCCGCAGGCAAGAAAGCAGCTGAAGGAAGTGGGCTGGACGAAGGGCCTGGAGCTAGCCAAGCTGGCCAGGAGGGACGGCCAGCACTTCGATTGTGCAACCTGGTTGCACAAGGCTCGCCAGATGCCCAAGGAGCAGTTCCAGCAGGAGGTGGAAAAGGAACTGACGGGGCGGGAAACGGAACCGTGGGAAATTATCTACTTCAAGCTGTACCAGAGTCAGAGTGCGGTCGTGGAGAAGGCGATCGAGACGGCGGCTCTCATGCTCGGAACTGACAAGTCTCGCGGCTACTGTCTGGAGATGATCTGTGCAGACTTTCTGGCCGGAGCCAACTTGGACAACGGAGACCCGGAGACTTTGCTCTTCTCGGCGACCAGATTCTTCCGCTTTCTGCCCGAAGCCCAAAAGCAGGCTTTCGTGAAGCAACTGACTGAGGCCGCGGCATGAACGCGATCCGTCCAAAGGTCGCACGTGTGCGGCTCGATCGCGCGTCCTATGAAACTCTACGGCAACATGTTCTCAGCCGCGATGGCTGGCGGTGTCAATCGTGCGGCACGATGTCAGACCTTGAGGTCCACCACCAGCAGTTTCGCAGCCACTCCGGCGACGATTCCGAGCCGAACCTAATCACGCTGTGCAGGGCCTGCCACACCGGCGTACATTACGAGCCTCAAAAAACACGAAAGTTGCCCATCTCGCCATTTTCGATTGCCATTAGTTGTGAGAATAGCGAATGAAGCTATTCTCGCCACTGCCCTCCTCGCGAGCTTCCCCAAAACCAAGCGTGCTCCTCTCCACGCCGCCCAAGCGCTCCCTCTCGGCCAGCGCTACGGCTTCTGCCCTTCTGCATCCTGGCGCGTTGATCAGCCTTACCGGAACAGCAATCCCGCAAACTCCGCCAAATTCCTCCGCCAGACCATCCACGTGTGCTGCCCTGGCGTTTCGATGTCGGTGTGCTCCACCCCTTTCGACTTTAGCCATTCGCGCAGATTGCGATTCGCCGTGATCAGCCGGTCTTCCGTGCCGCAGGCGATCCACAGCAGCCGAATCTGTTGGTTCGCCTTGGCGTCGAGATCAGGAAAATCCTTATCGAATGGTTCCGGCAGGCCACCCGCACTGAACGCCCCGATCCAGGCAAACTTGTCGAGATGGTTGAGTCCGGTCGACAGCGATTCCGATCCGCCCATCGAAAGTCCCGCAATCGCGCGTGAGCTGCGATCTTTCGCCACTCGATATTCGCTCTCGACCTTCGGCATGACTTCGGTAAGCAGCGCCTTCTGGAAGTCCGAGCGATTCTTGTCGCGTACCTCGGCGGGGCGAGGCGCTCCCCATCCCAGCCGGATCATTTCCATGGTGCCGTAGCCCAGGGGCATCACGACGATCATCGGCTTGGCTTTACCTTGCGCGATGAGGTTGTCGAAGATCACGTTCGCGTGTCCGACCGCCGTCCATCCACCGGCGTCGTCGCTGAACCCGTGCAGCAGATATAACACGGGGTAGGTCGTTCTCGCGGCCGGGTCGTAGCCCGGCGGGGTGTAGACGTAATAGTCGCGCTGATCGTCGGCGACGGCAGATTTGTAGAAATGATGATGCACTTCGCCCCGCGGAACGTCGCTCACTTCCCAGGGCAACGACGCCGGCCCGGGAACGTGCACCGCGTTCGCGGGCGTCAGCAGGTTCGGAACCAGCAGCGAATTCAACGGATCCATCATACGGACGCCATCGGCAATGAATGAGTAGCCGTAGTAGTCAGGATTCAACGGCGCGGTGGTGACGCTCCACACGCCCTGCTCATCTTTCTGCATGGGCACAGGCTCGGCGCCTTCGCGTTCCAGCTTCACCTCGATGGCGTTCGGAGCGTGGAAACGAAAAGTAACGCTGTTGTCGGAGTGCACTTCCGGACTGACCAGTGCGGGAGGCCTTTGCGGAGGCGGAACTGGCGCGGGTTTGGCCTGCTGCGCTCTCACAAAAAAGGAAGACAAAAGGAACAAGGAAACGATAAGGATTGCGTGAAGTTTCACGGCTGTCTCCTGGATGGGAACGGCCAATTGTATAGCCCTTGGGGCCGTCGCGCGCCAACGCTATTTGAAGGAACGGCGGAATCGGGCCAGTCGGCCGTAGATGTCGTTACTTGTTTTTCGCAGCAACATCCAACCTTGCCTGGGCCCGCTGCAGCGCATTCAGCGCGCGTTCCACGTCAACGCTGGTGTCGCCGCTCGTCAGCCGCTGTTCGGCGCGTTCTTTGGCCTTGCGGGCGCGTTCCACGTCAATCTCCGATGGACGCTCTGCCGTCTCGGCGAGAATCGTCACTTTGTCCGGCAGCACTTCGGCAAAACCCCAGGCGACGGCCAGCCGCTGGACATTTGAGGTCGAACCGGAATTCTCACGGAAACTCACCTCCCCGACCGCCAGTTCCGTGATTAGCGGCGCGTGCCCCGGCAAAATTCCGAGATACCCGTTCCTTCCGGGAATCTGGATTTCTTCCGCCGCCTTGGTCTCCACGACCTTCTTTTCCGGCGTGACGATCTCGAGTTGGAAAACTTCAGCCATACAAAACTGGCGTCAGACTTCAGACCTTGGACCTCAGCAAACCACCGGCCGTCTGAGGTCCGACGTCCGAGGTCCGCTTTTACGCTGCCGCCTTCATCTTCTCCGCCGCTTCCAGCACTTCTTCGATCGGCCCCTTCATGTAAAACGCCTGTTCCGGGATATCGTCGTACTTGCCTTCGACGATCGCCTTGAAGCCCTTCACCGTGTCGGCGATCTTGACGTAACGCCCCGCCGCGCCGGTGAACTGCTCGGCCACGTGGAACGGCTGCGAGAGGAAGCGCTGAATCTTGCGCGCCCGCGCCACAGTCAGCTTCTGGTCTTCGCTCAACTCGTCGATACCGAGAATGGCGATGATGTCCTGCAGGTCCTTGTAAGTTTGCAGCGTCTTCTTCACCATCTGCGCCACGTCGTAATGCTCCTGCCCGACGATGCGCGGATCGAGAATGCGCGAGGTCGAAGCCAGCGGATCAACCGCAGGATAGATTCCGATCTCCGTCAACGCTCGCGAAAGCACCGTGGTCGCATCGAGGTGAGCGAACGTGGTGGCGGGAGCGGGATCGGTCAAATCGTCGGCGGGCACATAGATCGCCTGCACCGACGTGACCGAACCCTTCTTCGTCGACGTGATCCGCTCCTGCAATTCGCCCATCTCGGTCGCCAGGTTCGGCTGGTAGCCGACGGCGCTGGGCATGCGGCCGAGCAGCGCCGAAACTTCCGAGCCAGCCTGGGTGAAACGGAAAATGTTGTCAATGAAGAGCAGCGTGTCGGCGCTTTCGGCGTCGCGAAAATATTCCGCCACCGTCAGCGCGGTCAACGCCACGCGCAACCGCGCCCCGGGAGGCTCCGTCATCTGGCCATAGATCAGTGCGGCCTTGGACTCGGCCGGTTTGCCCGGCTTGATCACGCCTGACTCCGTCATTTCCAGCCACAGGTCGTTGCCCTCACGCGTGCGCTCGCCGACACCCGCAAATACCGAATAGCCGCCGTGCTGCTTGGCAACGTTGTTAATGAGCTCCATGATCACCACGGTCTTGCCTACGCCCGCGCCGCCGAACAGACCGATCTTGCCGCCTTTCAGGAAGGGCTGGATGAGATCAATGACCTTCACGCCAGTCTCGAACATCTCGGCGGTTGTGGCCTGCTCGTCAAACGCCGGAGCCAGGCGGTGAATCGGCATCCTCACCTTGTACTCGATCGGGCCCAGTTGGTCCACCGGCTCGCCGATCACGTTCATCACGCGCCCCAGCGTTCCCCGGCCCACGGGCACGGAGATCGGGCCGCCCTGATCAATCGCCTTCATGCCGCGCACCATGCCATCGGTCGGCTCCATGGCCACGCAGCGTACGCGGCCCTCACCGAGGTGCTGCTGCACTTCGAGAATTACGTTGATCGGGCTGGGGACCTGGAAGCCGTCGCTGACGACCTTCAAAGCCTCATAAATCGGCGGCAACGCGCCCTCGGCAAATTGCACGTCCACCGCCGGCCCCGCCACTTGAATGACATGTCCTATGTTTTCTGGCATAAATAGCTTCGAGCTGTGAGCTATGAGCTGCGAGCAAATCCCCGTCTCAATCGCATCTGGAGCCCAGCCCTTGACCTCATTTCTTCAATCTCAACTGGTTGCTGTTTGCTCGAAGCTCGTAGCTCGAAGCTCACAGCTCTCTCACATCGCCGCCGCGCCGCTGACGATCTCGATAATCTCTTTCGTGATCTTCGCCTGCCGCGCCCGGTTCATGACCAGGGTCAGCGAATCGATCATGTCGGTGGCGTTGCTGGTGGCTGAATCCATGGCGGTCATGCGGGCCGCGTGCTCAGCCGCCACCGACTCCAGCAGCGCCCGGAAAATCTGGTTGCTCACGTACTTCGGCAGCAACGCGCGGAACAACGCCTCCGGCGCCTGCTCGTAAATGTAATCGACCTGCGCTGTGCCAAACTGCGATGCCGCCTCGCCCGCACCCTCGGTTGCACGCATGCCCACGCCCGCCCGGACCGCGGCTTCCCTGGCCTTCTTCTTTTCTTCTTCCGGCAATTCCTCGGCCAGGCGCACTGCCTGCTCGCCAATCTGTTCGATGGGAAGGATCTGCTCCACGATCAGCCGCTGCGCGATCACCGACTTGAACTCGTTAAAGACCACGTAAACGCCGCCCACTTCTTCGCGCTGGTAACGGGCAATCACGCTCTCAGCCAGCGCTGCAGCCTGGGTAAATCCCACCTTGCCGAGAATACCCACGTGCTCGCCGGTGACTTGAATCGTTCCGGCGCGCTCGGCGGCCTCGGGCTCGGCCTCGACGGATTCCGTGATCTCGGCCAGGCTGCGCGTCTGCACTTTGGCCGCGGGATAGCGGCGGCGCAGGAAGTCGCGTCCCTTGCGGCCCACCGCTTCGATATCAACGTTCTTTCCCGCCTTCGATTCGAGGAACCGCATTGCCGCCTTGGTGATGTTGGCGTTGAAGGCTCCGGCCAGGCCTTTGTCGCCGGTGACGACGATGAGCAGAATGTTCTTCTCTTCCCTCTGCGCCAGCAGCGGATGCTTTGCCTCGCCCGTCTCCGGATCGTAGATTTCCGCCCGCGACACCAGCGACTTCAGCACATTGGTCAGCATGTGGGCATACGGACGAGCGGCCAGTGCGCGCTCCTGCGCCCGGCGCAGCTTCGCCGCCGAGACCATCTTCATGGCCTTGGTGATCTGCCGCGTGTTGATCACGCTGCGAATGCGCCGGCGAATGTCAATGATGTTAGGCATGTCTAAGTTGCGAGTCCTGAGTCGCGAGTCCCGAGCAAAAACCGCATTGGCTCGCGACTCAGGTCCCGGGACTAACGACTACTTCGCTACCGCTTCCCTTTGCGCCACGAACTGCTGCTTCGCTTCCTTGATTATGTTTTGCAGCTGCGCTTTCAACGTGTCGTCGAGGATCTTCTTCTCCATCACCGTGCGCAGCAGGCCGGGATTGGCCGACTCCACGTACTTGTAAAGTTCCACTTCGAACTCGCGTACTTGCGCGACCGGCATGTCGTCGAGAGATCCGCTCGTGCCCGCCATGATGATCAGAATCTGCTTGGAGAACGGCAACGGCGAAAACTGGTTCTGCTTGAGCAATTCGACCAGCCGTTGGCCGCGGTTCAACTGCGCCTGCGTGGCTTTGTCGAGATCGCTGCCGAACTGCGCGAACGCCGCCAGTTCGCGATACTGCGCCAGTTCCAGCTTGAGCGTGCCGGCGACCTGCCGCATGGCTTTGATCTGCGCGCTGCCGCCCACCCGGCTCACCGACAGACCGACGTTCACCGCCGGCCGCACGCCCTGGTTGAACAGATCGGTTTCGAGATAAATCTGGCCGTCGGTGATCGAAATGACGTTGGTCGGAATGTAGGCGGAAACGTCTCCCGCCTGCGTCTCGATGATGGGCAGCGCGGTCAGCGATCCGCCGCCATTTTTGTCGCTCAGCTTGGCAGCGCGCTCGAGCAGCCGCGAGTGGAGATAGAAAACGTCTCCGGGATACGCCTCGCGTCCCGGCGGACGCCGCAGCAGGAGCGAAATCTCGCGGTACGACGCCGCATGCTTCGACAGATCGTCGTAAATCACCAGCGCATGCCGCTTGGAGTCGCGGAAGTACTCGCCCATCGCGCAAGCGGCGTAGGGCGCGATGTACTGCATGGGCGCGGGCTCTGAGGCCGACGCCGCCACGACGATGGTGTACTCCATCGCTCCGAAGTCTTCGAGAATCTTGACCACCTGCGCGATGGACGAGCGCTTCTGCCCCACGGCGTTGTAAATACAGATCAGATCGTTGCCCTTGTTGTTGATGATGGTATCGAGCGCGACGGCGGTTTTCCCCGTCTGGCGGTCGCCAATGATCAGTTCGCGCTGGCCGCGGCCAATCGGAATCATGCTGTCGATGGCCTTCAGCCCGGTTGCCATCGGCTCCCGCACCGGCTGGCGGTCAATGACGCCCGGCGCCAACCGCTCCAGCGGGATGAACTTGTCGGTCGAAATGGGGCCTTTGTCATCGATCGGCTGGCCCAGCGAATTGACCACGCGTCCGACCATGGCGTCGCCCACGGGCACGCTCATGATGCGCCCGGTGCGCTTCACTTCGTCGCCTTCCTTGATCTCGGTGTATTCGCCGAGCAGCACCACGCCCACCTGATCTTCTTCCAGGTTCATGGCGATGCCGGCCACGTCGTGCGGAAAGGAAAGCAACTCGCCGGCCATAACCTTGTCGAGGCCGTACACGCGAGCGATACCGTCGCCCAGAGTGATGACGGTGCCCGTCTCGTCCACGGCGATCTTGGTTTCGTAGTTCTCGATCTGCTCCCGGATCAGCTTGGTAATTTCGTCTGCCTTGATTTGTGCCATAGATTAGCTTCGAGCTGCGAGCTCTGAGCTGCGAGCAAGCAGCCATTTTCACATTCGAACAATCGCTCTGACATTCATCGCCGCTGACAGGGCGGCTCGAAGCTCATAGCTCGCAGCTCATGGCTAGGAGCTAATAGCTTCTTTGATCTTCTCCAACTGTCCCTTCACCGAACCGTCGTAAATCGTGCTGCCCACGCGGACCACCGCGCCGCCGAGCAGCGATGCATCCAGTCCAAACCGCGCACGCACTTTCTTGCCCGTCACCTTCTCGATTTGCGCCTCCAGCCCACGCTTCTCTGCATCACCCAGTTCGCGGGCGCTGGTGATGTGCGCTTCGGCGAGCCCCATGCGCGCATCGAGTTCTTTCTCCAGTTGCACAACTATCCGCTCCAGGAAAGGAATGCGGTGATGATCGATCAGCACCGCCACCAGATTGCGCACCGGCTTTTCGATGCCTTCGCGCTGCACAATCGCGTCCAGCAAACGGCGCTTCTGCTCCGCGGGAACGGCAGGATTTTCCCACACCCGCCTCAACTCCGTGCTCTCTGCCAGTAAGCCCGAGATGCGGCGCAACCCGCCGATGGCCCGGCCTGCATCCAGATGCTGGTCCAGAACCACGTCGGCGAAAGCCCGGGCGTATATGCTGGCGACGGAAGCCACGGCTTAGTTCTTGTCCTTTCCTGAAGTGTCCGAAGCGCCCAGTTCCCGGGCAAAATTGCGCACCAGCGATTGATCGGTGGCCGCGTCCACGTGAATCTGTTTCTTGGCCAGCCCAACCGCCAGGTCGGCAGCGTGGGCCGTCAACTGGCGCCGCGCCGCTTTAGCTGCGGCGGTGATCTCCTGCTCCGCCGCCGCCACAATTTTCCGCGCGTCCTCCTGGGCCGCGGCCTGGATGCGCGCTTCCTCTGCCGCGGTTTCCTTTTCCGCGGCATTGCGCATCATGCCGATCTCGACATCCAGTTTCATCAGCCGCGATTCGATCTCCGCCAGTTTGCGGCGCGCCTCTTCGCTGGCTTTCTGCGCTTCCTGCATGGCTTTCTGGATGGCCGCGGTGCGGTCGCGGAATATTCCCGGCAAGTACTTGCGCCCGGCCCAGATGATGATCGCGGCAATCACCGCAAAATTCAGCATTACGGCCAGCCAGTAGGAATTTGCGACATTCAATCCGGTAAGGCGCGAAATCAGTTGCACCGAGGGCGAGTGCTTGAACTCGTCCATCTCGTCCTTCTCTTGTCCGGCGGCCTCTTTGCTCCCCTGCGCCAGTTGGCGGCCTGGACTGCCGGGATTCTGCGAAGAATCATTGCTGACTTGCTGCTGATCGGCGGAAGAGGGCGCAGACCGGTCTTGTGCGCTCAGGAGGCAGGCGCTGCTGACGATGAGCAACACCAGCAAGCATGCCCGGACGATCTTGCTGGGTAAGACCATCTTCGTCGAGATCATCTTCCTTGAGATCATCAACGCCCCGCTCCCGCCGGCTGCAGCACCCGCCGCACGATTTCCTGCGCCAATGCAGCGGCTTCTCCCTGCAGACTCGCTTGTGCCGCGACCCGGTCCGCCTCGATAGCTTGCTTCGCCGCCGCCACCTGCGCCTGCGCCTTGCCCCGCGCCTGGTTCACGGCATGAGCGCGGGCGTCGAGCACCGCCTGCCGCCGCGCTTCCTGCGCCCGGAATACAGTAGCCCGCGCCTCGCGCAGCCGCTGTTCGTAGTCGGCCGTGCGCGCCTCGGCCGCGGCGATGTCAGCCCGCGACTTCTCCACCGCGCCCTCAGTCTTGCCTCGCCGCTCCTCCAGCACCCGCCGCAGAGGCTTGTGCACAATCGTGGTGTAGAGCGCGTAGAGCAGCGCCAGCAGAATCACTGTCGGCACCGCTCCGAGCAGTAATTCGCCTAGTTGATGCAGCGTCTCATCCATGGGATTGCTGAAGTACGACCGCCGATATAGACCAGCTCAACGAGGGCTGTAGAAACTCATAAGTCTAACGTCCCGAGCACCTTGTGTCAACGCGAACCGCGCCCTCGAGGCCTCAGGTTGGACCATTGTGGGCCAAAGGCAAGCTGGTATAGACCTCCCTCCACTCGCGGCTTTTTCCTTTCCCCCGCCGCAGAATTACAGCCCTATCGAGGAGGCTTCCCATGAAGATTCGTTGTCTCACATCTGCGCTGTCAGTGTTGGTTATGTTGCTCGCCGCGCCTTTTTCGCCCAGGAGACCAATGCAGTCCCGGCGGCCACATCCACCGCCACGGGAAAGCTGGTGCTCACCTTTAACTACGGCTACGAAGTCACGGCAGAAAACGGAACGGGCACATTGGTGCAACTCGCGTTCAGTGACAAGGTGACCGGGAACCTCACATCGATCTCGGTACCGGCCGCGGCGTCGACGAACGTAGCCGTAAGCGCGACGATTTAGACGTGCCGGGCCGGGTTTGTTACGCCCGCTGAAACGGCGCGGCAGAATCGTTTGTGCCGTTCGGAGGCTTGGTGTCGAGGGCTTGAAAACAGGATCCGAGGACTTGGGCTCAGTCGGGTGAACCAGGCGCAATGCAGCAAAAACAAAGGCTTTGAGGCTTTCCGGGGGCGACTCGGCAACCGCCGCGTCGCAGATTTCTGCATATATTCCTTGACTTCAGGCGAAACAGGAATAGCATAGAAATATCACCTCCGATCCAATTCAGGATCGAATGGGCCGATAGCCAAGGAATGTCACCGCTTCTTGGTTGCCGGCCCATTTAATATTTCTACCTAGGAAGATTGCCGGGCGCCCCATTTCTCGCGTTCTTTGCGAGAAGTGGGGATTCTGTTATCCCACCACCCACTCCCTCACTCTCCGCACCACCGACGCCGGCGCCTCCACTTCCAACTCCACCGCGCCACCTTTATACGCACGCGAATAAATTCGCGCCCGCGCTTCGAGCAGCGCCAGCATCTTCCCTTCCTTTTGCGGCACGCGCAGGTGCACCCGGCTCACCGGATCTTCCTCGATCATCGCGTCAATGCGTTCCAGCAGGCGGTTCAGGCCCGTGCCCTCCACTGCCGACACATACAGGGTTTTACCCTCAAGCCTTGAATCGCCATGCGCCGCATCGGCCATCAGGCTGGCAGTCACTTCTTCATCCAGCAGGTCAACTTTGTTCATCACGCGCAGGCGCGGTTTCTTCTCCGCCTCCAGTTCTTTCAGCACGATCTCGACCTGCGCGTCCTGCTCGGCCGAGAGCCGGCTGCTGGCGTCCGACACATGCAGAATCAGCGACGCCCGCTGCACTTCTTCGAGCGTGGCGCGAAAGGCCGAGACCAGCGTATGCGGCAGGCTGCGAATGAATCCCACGGTATCGGACAGCAGCACTTTGCGCTTGGAGGGCAAATCCACGCCGCGGATCGTGGGGTCGAGCGTGGCAAACATTTTCGGCGACGACAAGACCCCGGCCCGGGTCAGCGCGTTGAACAGTGTGGACTTTCCCGCGTTCGTATATCCCACCAGCGCCACGGTCGCGACCGGCGCCGATTCGCGCCGCTGCCGCTGCTGGGCGCGAATGCGGCGCACGTTTTCCAATTGCTGTTCCACGTGCCGGACGCGCCGGTAAATCTTCCGCCGGTCCGTCTCCAGCTGCGTCTCACCCGGACCGCGCGTGCCGATGCCGCCGCCCAGTTGCGACATCTCGACGCCGCGCCCGGCGAGCCGCGGCAGCAGGTACTGCAACTGCGCCAGTTCGACCTGCAACTGGCCCTCCCGCGTGCGCGCGTGCCGGGCAAAGATGTCGAGGATGAGCTGTGTCCGGTCGATCACCCGGCGGTGAACCACCTTTTCAATATTGCGCTGCTGGGAGGGACTGAGATCGTGATCGAACAGCAGAACATCGGCATTCACTGACGCGGCCGCGCCCGTGATCTCTTCCAGTTTGCCCGCGCCGACGAGCGTAGCGGGATCCAGCCGTTCGCGCCGCTGCAGAATTTCGCCGACGACTCTCGCCCCGGCGCTTTCCGCCAGCGTGCGCAATTCCGCCAGCGACTCTTCTGCATCGAACTCAGGGATGACCGGTTTCCCGTTCGACTTCGGCGCAGCTCCGGCGGCCGCGGACATCGGCATTCCAGCCGCATCGCGGGCGGCAGCGGCCTGTGCCGTCACCGTTCCTTTCGCACCGCGCCCGCGCGACCGCACGTCCAGCCCGACCAGGAAGGCGCGTTCGCGGTCGCGGTTCTCGCCGGCGCTCTCACCAGGCACACTGCCGCGTGCGCGCGTCACTCCGCGGAATTTCTTGGAAACAGGACCCAAGCTGAAAACGCCTTACCCTTCGGTGCCCGATGCGGTTGCCGGGGTGGCCGGAGTCGCCACGGCCGCCGGTTTCTCCGTATGCGCCACGTGAGGACCATGCCCGGCCGCCACCCGCCCCATCACCACGGTGGAGATGGCGTGCTTGAAGATGAGTTGCTCCTGACCGTTCGCCTCCAGCACCACGGAGTACTTGTCGAAAGAGCGGATGCGGCCCGTCAGCTTCACCCCACTCAGCAGATAAATCGTAATGCTGAGTCTTTCCTTGCGGGCCGTGTTGAGGAAGGAATCCTGAATGTTTTGCGCCGGCTTATTGTTGTCCATTGCCGATCTCCTCTGGTCATAGGCTGCGGACCATCCACTTACTGTCCATGCAACTTCTCGCGTGGCGCTCCAACCAACAGCATGTTCCCGAAAGCTTTCCTGCTCGCCACAGGAACAAGGGGGACAAATCCTGCCGGCGATGCGTCCTAAAAGCGCAAGAACACGCCCGACAGACAGATGCCAGTACGATACGGCGATCGCCGCCGCTTTTCAACCGGGAAATTGCCCAAGAACTCATCTCTCTGTTGACAGAGCCCGCCGGCACGGTGCAGACTTCCCACGGCTTGAACCCCAGTGGTCGGTGGCCAGCAACCGCCGCTGCCCCAGCCTGCAGACTCTTGCTGACCACTGGCCACTGATCACTGACCACTCGTTGTACCGGAGGATATTCTATGCACCATTTCGTCGTCCCGGCAGCCTATTTCGTTATGCCTTCCGTCAGCGGCAACGAGGCTACCCAGTTGATTCTCCGCTGGTTCCATTTCCTTGCCGGCATCACCTGGATCGGCCTGCTGTATTTCTTCAACCTCATCAATGTCCCCTTCATGAAACAGGTGGACGCAGCCGTAAAGCCAAAGATTTTTCAGAATCTGACCCTGCCCGCCCTGAACTGGTTCCGCTGGAGCGCGCTGGTCACGGTCTTCGTCGGTTTCTGGTACTGGGCGCAGTTCTTCGTGGGAGAAGACGCTCGCCGCGACAATGCCAGCCCCTGGAGCACGATCGGCCTCTTTCTGCTGCTCTGGATCGTGGTCTGGTTCATTCTGTTTTTGCTGATCAAGAAGTGGACGCCCAGCGGATACGTCCTCGGCGTGATCACAACCATTTTGACCTACGCCGCGGGCTGGGTGTTCGTGCACCATGCGCCGGTGGGAGGGGATGACAACCACGTGCTCTGCATCGGCATTGGCGGTGGCATGGGCATCGTGATGTTGTTCAACGTGTGGGGCATCATCTGGCCCAACAACAAGAAAGTGATTCGCGGAACGCTGGCCGGCACGCCTCCGCCGGACGCGCCCGCGCTGGCCCGCCAAGCCTTTCTTGCCTCGCGGACGAATTTCTTCCTGTCGGTGCCGATGCTGTTCTACATGGCCGCCAGTTCCCATTTCTCCAGCACCGTGATCTTCGGGAAGTAGTCAAGCGTTCGTTCTGGCAGGAACGCTGAAATCGGCGTGGAAGAGCGGCCCTTTAGGGCCGCGTTCCCGGGTTCCCTGAGGAACGGCCTTTAGGCCCCGGGGCTAAAGCCCAGCCGTCTTGGCGGCATGCTTACGCGGCGCTAAAGCGCCGCTCTTCCACGGCTGCTCCAGCTTCTCGGAGCATGTCAACAAAGCCAAACCAGCTCTAGGTCCTTCGCTTCGCTCAGGATGACAAATGTATAGATCACACTATTTCCGAAAATGCTCTAACCTGTGTAAAAAGCCTCACGCTTGCGCGTGGGGCTTGGTTTTTGCCTGCAAAAAGTAAGGGAGCCGGAAGTATCCGGCTCCCTTTCGAGATTTGAGAAGGCGCCACGCAGGGCGGCGCCTTCTCAGGTGAATGGATTAGAAGCGGACGCGAGCGCCGATTTCGATGTTCCGCGCTTCGGCCTCGGCGGGACTGAAGGCTCCGAGAGCGCCGAAGCCGCCGGGGTTCCAGAGAGCGGGGAAAGCATCGGTCCACTGATTATGGTTGAGAACGTTGGCGAACACGCCCTGGAATTCCAGATTGATGTTCTCCGCCACCCGGATACTCTTCTTGATGCTGAAGTCCATATTCCAGTAGGCCAAGCCGTCGAGAATTCCAGCGCCGCCATCCCGGTTATCGATCCCCAGGATTGGGTTACGCCAGTTCGAGACTTGAGCGACCCCGTTCGGGAAATAATTCACCGGGTAGCTGTTGGTTTGACCTGAGCAGAAGCCGGTGAAGTTGTAGCCCGGGCAGTTGTAGGCTTTAGTGTGGGGAACGGGGCCAATCGGTACCGCATTCTCCATGTCGTAGTCCGCGCAGCCAATGCCATCGCAGGAACCGAAGGATTGCCAGTTACTGCCGGTGGTACCGACCTGCGTCGGAACGCCCGACCCGGCAGCAAATATGGTCGCGAACGTCCAGCCGCCGAGCACGCGTCCCATGAAACCAGGCTGCCCTTTGAAGAAGGGCGGCTGGTAGACCAGCATCGTGTTAAAGATGAACTTGCGGTCAAAGGCCTGTCTCCCATACTCTTCGCCCAGATTGAAGGCATCCAGGGCCGAGAGTTCGCTGGAGGATTGCGCCTGCGCTGCAATCCCCAGAGCCTTCGACCAGGTGAAGTTGGACTGCGTGGTCAATCCGCGCCAATCCGCCATCTTGAGGGAAGCGAAACCGGCATTGTAGTTGCTGTAGCCTACGCTGGCGTTCAGAAAGGCTCCGTCGGTGTACTGGCCGGCGCAGCCGTTGGTCCCAACTCCGCCATATGTCGCGCAAGTGGCCGGAATCGGTGTGCTTTGCATGCTGCGCGGGAAGTTGAATGCACCAATATTACCGTTCACATTAGTGCACCCCGTGGTCGGGCAGCCGACTCCGGTATCCAGATCGCTCCAGATGCCCCAGACCTGGGCGTTAGCTAGCTTGCCGGTCGCGTTGGGGTTCACGGGCGCGCAGTTCACGCCCGGGCAATTGGGGCCGTATTGCAGGCCCTCGTTAAAGACCAGAGCCTGAGTGCAATTCGCGAACCCATTGCAATAGCCGGTCCCCTTCAGCGCGGCTTCAAAGAAGGGCTGTGCCGTAACCGTGGTGGGACCGGTTGGGTTCGCCCCGGCGCAGCCGCCGCCGGCGAGCCCAGTGACGCCACCACAGTATTGCAGCACCAGATTGGCGTAGGCTTGCTTAAACTGCTGCCCGCCCAGCGTCATCATGTAGGGAGCTGGGTTCAGTTCGACGGGTTGGTACTCGTGGGTAATCCTGCGCCCGATATAGCCGAGTTCCAGGGTCATCCTTCGGCTCAACTGGCGCTGCAGGGTAACATCGAACGCGTCAATCGCGGTAGCCCGAAAACCCGGATCCAAGCCCTCGGGGCTCGAGGAGTACGTGCTGTTGTACCCAGGATAGACCGGCTGGGGTAGCGTCTGACTCACATTCGAGATCAGGGGGACAGTCGGGCCTCCGTTAGAGGAAACTGCTGATCCCACTCGAAATGCTTGGTTCGTCGTGGAGGCTCCCCATGTGCCTGCACCTGAGCCTCCACAGGCCCAGCCTACGGAGTTGGTGCTGACAAGGTTCGAACTGCAATTCACGGGCTGTTCGAGGCCCAGTCCCAGCAGCGGCACCAGCACCTGCACTACGCCGTTGGTGCGGCCGTATTGGCGTGCATAGCCGCCGCGAATGACCGTACCATCGTGTCCGAAAAGTTTCGCGCCAAAAGAGTCAGCGTCGAAGTGAGGGTTCCAGGCTACGGCCACGCGCGGGCTGAGCTCGCCGTAGTACGGGTTATACGGATATTTCAGCCCGTTCGCGGCATTGCCCACCAGGGCAAACCCGAGTTCGGGTTGATATACCTGGCCCTGCAGCGCGGCATTCTTCTCGCTGGTCAGGTAACCCTCAGTGGTAACTGGCATATTGGCCGCGTCGACCAGCACCGCCTGCTTTCCGTTCGCCTCGACCGGCGGCATCTCCAGTGCGTAGCCCAAGCCGTAGGTCAGGGTGAAGCTCGGCTTCATGTGCCAGGTGTCGCTGAAGTACACGTTGTAATAAGGAATGGTGCTCTGGTCGAAAGCGTTGGATAAGGGAGGATTCAACGTCAGAGTTGGGCCAGAACGGGTAAAGACCTGCGAGGCGATGGAAACCACCCCCAGATCCGTCGCGGCCAGGGAATCGCAGGTCGCCTGGTTCGTCGAGGCGAAATTGTTGCAAAGAGGTAAGATCGTACTCAGCCCCGATCCGCTCGTTGAGTTGCCTAGAGAGTACACGGGGTAGGCGTTGATGGCGCCACCACTGTCGTTGCGTTGATGGTAGTCGAAATTGTGCTGATAAGTACCACCAAACTGGAACAGGTGGTTGCCGTGCAGCTGGGAGACGTCGTCCCGGAACATGTTGTCGTGCCCGTCCCAGAAACGGCGGCGGATTTGCTGATTGTCCGAGTTAAACGGGGCGAGGTCCTGGGTCTCCGACTGGCCGGCATCCAATTCGAGCGCGCCACCGAGACCAGGGAGCTGCGGCGGAGCTCCCGCCGTCGCCCATGACCACCACTGACGCAGGTAGCTGTAGTGAACGTCGTTGGTCGTATTGTTGGTGATGTTGGTGGTCAGGCCCGCAACGAAGTACCAGTTTTGCACCGGCTTGCTGGCCTGGGAAGCCGGCTTACCCAGCGTGTCGCCGGGGAAGAAGCCACCAATATCAACCTGTGCATCGGATGCCAGCTTGATCTTGTAGTAGCGCCAGCTGGCCATGAAATGGTTCTTGGAACCGAAATCATGGTCGAGACGCGCCACGTCGAAGTTGCTGGTGGTGGGCAAGCTCAGGGTGCCCGCAAATCCTAGGATATTATAGCTGTCGCACAGGCTGTTGCCGCTGGAACAGGCGGCATTTGACGCCGGAGCGTATTTGCTCCATAGCTGCGCAACCAGCGGGTTGAGACCGAGACCAAGCGGGTCACAATTCCCGGTACAGCCCTGGTTGCCTGGTATGGTGTTCTTGGTGACGGGATCGGTCACGGCGGTTGGGTTCAGATTGTAGACATTGCCTGTGCTCGGGTCGGTAATCAGGCCGAGTTCTAGACGCGGCGAGGGAACGTTTCTGAAGACGGTCTCAGCGTTGGGATACCGGAAGCCCTCATAGTTGAAGAAGAAGAAGGTCTTGCCGCCGAGGAAGTTCTTGGGTATGAGTGGCCCTCCCAGGGCGCCGCCAAAACGGCTGTAGTGGTAGGACGGAAGCCCGATGTGACCGCAGTTCGGCGCGCCGCAAAGGCTTGCCGGCATCCAGTTATTCTGGTTATTCTGCCAGGTATTCGATGACCAGTTATTGTCTTTATAATACTCGTAGGCGGTGCCGTGGAAACTGCTGGTGCCGCGCTTGGTGACCACTTTAATTTCGGCCCCGGCGGAACTGTTGAAATCCGCCGTCTGGCCGGCAGTGTTCACTTTGAACTCCTCCACGCTGTCCGCGGGAGTAGGCACCACACCCGACGGTTGGGCGTAAGTCATCTCGGCGGCCATACCGCCGGTTGGGTCGCCGATCACCAGGCCCTGCTGCGTCGGCGTGTATACGCCGCCGCTGCCATCCATGTCGTTGCTGTTGTTGCCGCCATCCAGCGAGAAATAACTTTGGTCGTTTACTGCGCCCGCAACGTCGCCACCGGTGCTCACGCCCGGTTGCAACTCGATGAACGTGTTCACGTCACGTCCGATGCTGGGCAGGTTGTCGATGGCAATGGACGTGACCGTGTTGCCAACCGTGGCGTTCATGGTCTGCAACTCCGTGCCCACGCTGGTCACTTCCACCACCACATTCGCGCCACCGACCTGCAAGGCCATATTCACCGTGGTTTGGACTCCGACCTTTACTGAGGTCTGAGTCTTGCTGGTGGAGAAACCCGGCTTGCTGAAGCTCAGATCGTAGGTGCCGGACAGTACGTCCACGAAAATGTATCGGCCCGCGTCGTTGGTGCTTTCCGTGCGCACGGCTTTCGTCGAGGTGTCCGTTAGTGTGACCGTGGCCCCGTTTACCACCGCGCCCGTCGGATCAGTCACCGTTCCGACTATCGTGCCGGTGCTGGTTGACTGCGCCCACACGGGCACAAGGCTGCCCAAGCAAAGTATCGCAACTGCAACCATGAGAGAGAGCACTCGCAGACCAATACGCATAGCAGCATCCTCCTGAAAAAAATCACTCCCGCGTGCATGACGCGGGCTGGTTGTCTTCCGACTTCGAATTGTTGCGGTTAAGATCCGCGGGAAACACCAGCAGGCAATTTGCTGTTCTAAATCGCATTTCCCGCTTCCTTAACAATGTCGTATTCAGAATCAGACCGAGGCGCCTTGGCCGGTTTCCTGGGAGCAATAGCGCCACTGCAAATCTCTTGGACCCGTCAGCTTCTTGCGTCAGCTGGGAACTCAGTCACTGCCAACTTCACCCGTCTGTGGCGGGTTTCGTTATACACCTTACACCACTCCGTGAACAACACGGAATGTTAGACCCCAGCAACTTACAATCCAAAAGACAATCATGGCAAACATTTTTTTTTCAATAACTTAGTGTTTGTGCTGGGAGCCGGGCTACTTAAATTGGAATGATTTTGAGGAGTTCCATATGATATTTGGAATGGTTAGAGAGACCTGAACCCAGACCCGGAGGAAATCATCCCCGGCGCTTTCTGGCCGAACTAGCGGGCATTTCCCCGGGCGCCAGCACCCGCCGCACGATGGGGGTATTCAGCTTGTACTTGCGCTCGCTCACGTTGCCGGCTCCATCCTTTACGCGCAGTAGGAACACTGGCAAGGTGCCTTCCTTGTCGAAGTTCTCTTGCGTGACCGTGACCGGCAGGACGCCGTCCAGTTTGTGTTCGCGGTAGGCGGTCTCATAGCGGTGCTTTCGGACGTTCCAGGTGAATACGCGGACCTGATCGTAGTCGTAGGGCAGACCGTCGTGGGGATCGGTCAGCACGCAAAGATATTGGGAAACTTTCCTCCGCACGCCCTTGTCGTTGTCCTCGACCTGGTTCAGCACAAAGAAGGCAACCAGGCGCTGGCCTTCGGCGTACTGTGCGATTTCGAGGGGGGCGTCGACGTCCACCATGCGGGCCAGCACCCATCCCACGTGGCCCTGATCGTCACGCACCAGCCACCAGTCCTCCAGCATGGGCTCGCCCGCGGCCTGGGCGGGGGCTCGGGCACCCTTTGAAACTGCAGTCGGTTTCGCTGGAGGAAGCGCTCCCAGCTGCTTTTCCGCCGTCGCCCGCTTCAGAATCGAGACCTTCGCCCCGGAGGCGAGCTGGTACAGATGTTCGGTCTCGCGCCCTGGAGTGACGTGCAAATTCGTGTCATTGCGCAGTACCCCGGGAGCCTGCAGGGGATCGTCCTGATTGTCCTGTGCGAGTTTCTGCACCGCGTCGAAGGTCTTCTGGTCCACTAAGTATCGCTGCTCGATCCAGCCTTCACCGCCGCCTGCCGTGCGGACGCGCGCGAAGCGCTTCTCCCGTTCCAGGACCTCGACGCGGTCTCCGTTTTTCACCGTGCCGACGCGGTTGTAGACGGCCGCTACCTGGTCGCGCAGCGCCGCCTGCGGCGCCGACACATAAGCCACTTCGAGCACGCGGCGCCTGCCCCGACTGCACGCCGGCACGAACAGTGTCGCGGCCAACAGCACTGCCGGCAGAAACCGGCTAACACGGGATGGGCGAAACCGTAGCACGAGCGAGAAGGTAAGGTACGCTCTACTATAGCGCGTTGACCGGCCGTCCCAGTGTGGTGTCTCGCCAGTTCGCGTCAAGAGTTGGTCAGGCTTTGAAAGGGCGCGGCTTCCAGCCGCGCCGTGAACAGCCCTTGGAAACAGCGGCTTTAGCCGCTGCGGCCAGGAAACCTCGATCCAGATTCGAGGGCCTGACTTTGTTCGCGTATTTGCGGGGACACCACACTAGCTGCACAAGGGATTACGCCTCGTGCGCCCATGCGGCCATTTTGTAGTGGCGCTCGGTGCGCCTTCTGACGGCGTGTGGTTCAAGCCACCACACACATGGTGTGATGCAGTTTGGGTTGAGGGTTCGTATCGGGGCATCGCTTCAGCGATGCCGTCAGTGGATTCAGATCGAGCGGCTTCAGCCGCTGGCTCTTTCTTGGCGCACAACCGCGGCGGCTAAAGCCAATTCCCTTCCTCTGGGGTGCGGCATGCCTGAAGGCATGCCCTGATACGGACCCTATCCTGCAAACTGCACCCTTTGCCGCACTCTTCCGGCTGGCAAGACACCTTCAACCCGCTTCGGTTACCATAAGCACAGTCTTTTGGAAGGTTGCGGTTCGCACGCCGGGCTGCCAACATTCCGCTTTCAGCGTCTAATGATGGAACGGGGTTTTTTGGAAAATGCTAAGAACACGTTTGAGAAATACGTTCGGAAGTGCTTTTGCGCTGGTGGTGGTCATGTCGGCATTCGCGCTGGCAGTTTGCGCCGCGGCCCAGGATACAGCGGAGTCTGTGCTCCGTCCACCCAAAGGAGCGCAGGTCGCCATCGTGGTCTTCGAGGACCTGGAATGTCCCATGTGCGCCCGCACCCAGCCGCTCCTGGAACAGGCCTCCAAGACCTACAACATTCCTCTCATCCTGCATGATTTTCCCCTGGCGCCGGGGCACCCTTGGTCATTTCAGGCGGCCGTGATGGCGCGCTATTTCGATACTCATTCCAAGGCCCTGGGCAACGAATTCCGCGACTACATTTTCCAGAACCAGATCGAGATCACGGTCATGAACCTGCGTTCCTACGGGGAAAAGTTCGCGGCCGCGCACAAGGTGGACCTGCCGTTTGTCATCGATCCGGGAGATAAACTCGCGGCCCTGGTGACTGCCGACCGCGACTTGGGCAAGGCCATCAAACTCGAACACACGCCTACGATCTACATCGTCAGCAGCCGCAACCCTAACCGGCCCTACGTCGAGGTCAAGGAACCCAGCAGCCAGCTCTACTCGACCATCGACGCCATGATGAAGGACTAACACCACAATTGTCGATTTTTGATTGTTGATTGTTGAATGAAAAACTGTTTTGGCTGGAGTATTGCTTGCGTTGTGAGGTTTTCATTCAACAATCACAAAATCAACAATCAACAATGCCCTCACTCCGGCCGCCCGGTGTAATGCTCGCGGGTATGCACGTCAGCGTGGTCTTCCAGCGATTCCAGGTGGGTGATCACTTCCGCGGGCATCGCCAGTTCCACCGGCAGTCGCTCCTCGAGCACAGTCGCCAGCCGATGCGCTTCTCCCACCGCGGTGGCCTGAGGAAACAGCAGGTGCACCTCAATGATCTGGCGATATCCGGTGGTGCGGTAGCGCACGCCATGGTAGTCGAGGCCAAGCTGGCTGCAGATGGCATCGAGTTTTTCGCGAATCCGTTTTCCCGTTCCCGGATCGGAATAATCCAGTAATCCAACCGCCGAGCGCCACGCCAGCCGTCCGCCCGACCACAGAATATTCAGCGCCACGGCAATCGCGATCAGCGGATCGAATGGCTTCCATCCCGTCAGCATGACCAGGCCGAGACCGGCCACCACGCCAAAGCTGGTCAGGCTGTCGGTGAGCACGTGCTTGCCGTCAGCTTCGAGGATGAGCGAGTGGCTGCGTTTGCCGACGCGCAGCAGATACCAGCCCAGCCAGGCATTGAGCAGCCCGGCGCCGAGCAACAGCAAACTGCCCGAGCCAAGATGCTCCAGACGCAGCCCGGCCAGCCATTTCTCTACCGCCTCGATCAGAATCCAGATGGCGGCCACTATGATCATGGCGCCCTCAAATCCGGCGGAGAAAAACGCGATGCGCTCGTAGCCGTACAGAAAGGTCGGGCCGGCGGGCCGCGTGCTCAAACGCAGGCTGAACGCCGCAAATCCGACGGCAATGACGTGTACCACCGATTCGGCGAAGTCCGACAATATGGCCGCGGACCCGGTCACGTAGTAGGCCGCGGTCTTGCCCAGAAGCATCAGTACGCCAACCGCCAGCGACAGGCGCATGGCGAATCGCGCGGCGCGCAGTTGCTCCTGGTCGAGTTGGAGGGCCGCGGAGATCGGCGCGGGGACGCTTCCCGACATTGGATTTCCCTGCAGTCGGGATCATAGTCACACGAATTCCCAAAGTAGGAAAGTTATTTAAATCACTTTGAAGGGGACGAACCTTCGACCTCAGGCGTCAGACCTTCGACCTGAAACCTGGGCCCCCAGAAGTTCCCGCAGGACGATGCGAAACCTGACTAAGGTTCGACGTCTGAGGTCCGAGGTCCGACGCCTGAGGTCCGAGGTCCGATCTAGTTTCCGAATCCGATTCCCACCGCTCGTGCCGTGCGCACCAGTTCTCCATCGGGCTGCACCGCTTTCAAATGCCCGATGGCGCGGGCCACGTCTACCGCGACAATCGAACCGGCGCGCAGCGCGACCATCTTTCCGAATTCCCCTTCGGCAATCAGGTCCACCGCAGCCACCCCGAAGCGTGTGGCCAGCACGCGGTCGTAAGGCGAGGGCGAACCGCCGCGCTGGATGTGCCCCAGCACACTCACCCGCACTTCCTTGTGGGAAATCAGCGAAATCGCTTCGCCCACCAGTTGACCTACCGCGCCGCCGTGGGCAATCTGTTTCAATTCGGGCGGCAGCTTGATGCCTTCCGCAACCACTACAATCGTGAAGCGCTTGCCCTCTTTCTCGCGCTGTGCGATGAAGTCGCAAACCTTCTGGATGGTAAACGGAATCTCCGGAATCAGAATGATGTGGGCTCCGCCGGCGATGCCGCCTTCGAGCGCGATCCAGCCGCAATCGCGGCCCATGACTTCGACCACCATCACCCGGTGATGCGACGCCGCCGTGGTGTGGATCTTGTCAATGGCATCGGTCACCGTGTGCAGCGCGGTGTCGAAGCCGAATGTGACTTCGGTGGCCGAAAGATCGTTGTCAATCGTCTTGGGCACGCCTACGATCTTCACGCCCTTCTGGCAAAGTTCGTAGCCGATCTTCTGCGAGCCGTCGCCGCCAATGGTGATGATGGCATCAATGCCTAACTTGCGGGCGTTGGCGATGACCTGGTCGGAAATGTCGCGCACCACTTCCTGCCCGTTCTCTTCGGTTTTGTAGTTGAAGGGATTGCCGCGGTTGGTGGTGCCCAGAATCGTTCCTCCGCGGGGCAGAATCCCGCTCACCCGGTCAAGCGTCAGCTCAAACGATTTCTCCGGCCAGATCAGACCGTCGAAGCCGTCGGGAATGCCAATGACTTTCCACTTGTGCTTGAGGATCGCGGCTTTCGTGGCGGCCCGAATGACCGCGTTGAGGCCGGGAGCATCCCCGCCTCCGGTAGCAATGCCGATGCAGCGTATGTCTGACATGGATGAGTCCAGGTTCGGATGAGTCCGGGTTCGGATGAATCTAAGTTCGGCCGGTTCGCCGTGGATCGCCCACCGCGAATGATTCGGACAGAGTCCCTCCGGGTAGCGACCGCGACGAACCTCGAACCTGTGATCATACCGCTTCGCTGTGCGAGGGGCACAACGGTACAAGGGGACGTGCATGCCCCATGCCATGCCGGGTGCCCCACTTCTCGCGTTCTTTGCGAGAAGTGGGGGAGTTGGGGGGGGCTGGCCCACCTCTGATTTTCGTCGGCACCACCATACTAAAGGCTGCCCCACGCTTCGCGGGTTTCGAAGCGTGGGCACCATGGACGACGGTATCGGGTGATTCTCCTTACTCGCAGCCCGAGCTTTCCGCGGTCCGTTCACCAGGACCGGCGCGTGTCGGAAGCAGGTCACTCGCGCGTTCGCCCTGGCCCGGTTGATCTTTCCCGCCGTTTAAGCTAGACTAAGCTAGATTAATCTTGGGGGTGCTATCCAATGACGGAAATTGGTGCCTTCGAAGCCAAGAACACCCTGGGGACTTTGCTCGACCGCGTCGAGCGCGGCGAAGAAATCGTCATTACGCGGCACGGCCGGGCCGTCGCGCGCCTGGTCCCCAACACCCGGCGAGTCGACCAGAGCCAGGCCCAGGCTGCCTTCGCACGCATTCGCCAGCGCTCCGGACGACTCCGCAAGGCAAAAGCTGCACGCGCCCCGTTCGATTGGCCCGCGCTCAAGAAACTGCGGGACCAGGGCCGGCCGTGAGCAAGCGGCTCCTCGGAGCTAATTCGGACCCAGTTACATGAGCATAGTTCTCGACAGCTCGATCACCCTGGCGTGGATTTACAGTGACGAAACCACCGTGCCTGTAAGGCAAGTATTCGATGTACTCAGCGAGGCGGGCGCCTGGGTTCCGGGACTGTGGCGCCTGGAAGTTGCCAACGTTCTGGAGATGGGCGTGCGGCGCAAGCGCCACGACGCCGGCTTTCGCGACGGCACACTGGCCGATCTGGCGCAACTGCCGATTCAGGTGGACACCGAAACCGACCAGCAGGCATGGGCCGCAACCCTCCGCCTGGCCGAGCGTCATCAGTTGACTCTTTATGACGCGGCGTATCTGGAACTGGCGCTGCGCCGCAATCTTCCTTCTTTAGCCACTCTGGACGAAGATCTGCGCCGCGCTGCCCGCGCCGAGAAAGTCCAAGTGCTCGGAGTGTGATTGGAACGCACGACGCTCCCGCTTCTCGCAGAAACCGCGAAAAATGCGCCACCCGCTTACCTAGCATCTCGGAAACGGGCCACCCGCGCTCTTGTCTGATTACTGGGTTGGGGCCGGAGTCACGGTCAGAGTGGCGCTCACTTGCGGACCGGAATATCCGCCGTAGGTGACGACCAGAGCGTACGTCGTATTCGTCGTGATACCCAGGCTCTGGTCTGCTATGCACTGCTGCTGGTCGACTGACGAGTTATACGTGCAGGTGATCCCGCTCTGCGCAGTCCCATCCTGGTAGGCCGTCAGCGTGACCACGGGCGTAAGATCCTGCGTCTGAGTGCCACTACTCGTTTGAACCACGCCGGAAATGGTGAAATTGGCGGTTGTGGAGCCATCGTCGGGGATTTGAGCCGTGCCCGGCTTTATCGTCATCGATTGAACGACCTCGACAATGCTTGCGGTTGTCGAACCGGTAATTCCCTGCGCCGATGCCTGTACCGTCGCCGTGCCCTGCGATGTGGCGGTCAGCAGCCCCGCGGGACTGAGTGTGGCGACGGTACCGCCATCGGTGGCGGTCACATCGGTGAGCTCCCACACTACGTTGCTGGTCAGCATATAGCGGTTGTTGTTGCTGTCCGTTGCCCAGGCTTCCATCTGCTGTGTGTAGGTCACGGCAAGGGTCGGAGTGGGCGGTTGCAACGCGATGCTCTGTATGGTCGCTTTCGGGAAAAACCCGGTGCAGCTCGCCGTCACGGCCAAAGCCGCAAGCGCAGCCAGTGCTGCAAATAGCCGGAGTTTCGACTTCGTCGGGGACATGTTCGTAACCACTCCTTGGGCGCCCGCTTCCTTACCTTGCGCCGCACAGTATCTCAATGCGTCTGCGAAAATTGTAGCAGAGCTGACTGCGGCTGGAGCACGCGGCGATGCCGGAACCGCCCGGAACCATCCCTGCCAATCGCAACCTCGCAGGCCGCGTCCCCGGTAGAACGATGCGCACAAGCCCGTCTTGCAGAAAAACCTGTGGGGACAGCCGCCCCCGGCTGTCCAGCGGAGCGCAGCTCCGCTTGCCTTGCTCGGGCTGTGACTGACTCTGGTTCGTATTCCTATCAAAGAAAGCCAGCCGGGCGTTTGCCCGGCCGGACGGCCCGGGGGCGGCTGTCCCCACAGGTCTTCCCTAAGAGCTGTCCCCACAGGTTGTCCCTGCAAGAAGAACGGCCAGCGCCTGAACCAGCCGCTGGCCATTGAATCCTGGACGCCGGTCTCCCTAGAACTTGCCGTGTTCCTTCGGCTCACTCTGTTTGTGCTGCGGAGGAGGCGGCGGGCTCGACTTCTTGGGAGCCGGCGGAGCCGGCTTTGAAGTATTGGCCTGGGGCGCGTTGTGCACTGGAGTCGAGGCCGGAGTACCCGTCGCGGTCTTATTCTGCGGATTATTCGAGTTGGGCGGAGTAAACGGCCGGAATCCCTGGTTGGAATGCGAATTCATCGGCGTAGACGGTCCCCGCGCCTCGGCCGGCGACATGGCCGGGGCATGATATTCCCCGCCCGCAGCCCGGGCCGGAATGGCCGAGTGGCTGCTGAAGTCGCCAGGCCTGGCCGTGGCAGCGATCGCCGGGCGGCCCTGATTGACACTGGCCCAATTCTGGCGGTTCTGGCCGGCCAGAGTCTCGTGCTGGGTCTGCGCGGCCAGCGGAGCAGTGTGCGGTTCGTTCATGGCGGTCTGTTCCTGCGGCGTCGGACGCGCTGTAACGCCGCCGGTGCCGCCGTTGTAGCTGACGTTATTCACCGTGGTGTTGTTGACGATCACGGTCTTGTTGTAGACGTTGGTCACATTGGTCACGCTGACGTTGGTGACGGAGCGATTGTAGTAGAGCCCTCCGCCACGCCATTCGCCGCCGGCAAAGCCCACGCCTCCGTAGCCGAAGCCGTAGTTAATCCCGCCGTAGAAGCCGATGTGCGGGCCCCAGTACCCGGCGTTCCACATATAGAGTCCCCCGCTCCAACCCCAATAGCCGGGAGTCCAGTACATGCCCACGGGCGCCATCACCCAGGTGCCTGGCACCCAGTAGTAGCCGCCATCATCGTTCCAGGCCCAATAACCCGGCGTCCACATATAACCCGGCCCTGGAACCATCGGCTGCGCGTACACCGGCAACGCGGGTGGACCGATGCGCACCGAAATGCCCACCGCGATCTGGCCGAACGACGCGGCTGAGAGAGATGTAACTACGATCGCCAATAACAGCCAGCGCACTACGCTTCGATTCATCTTCATTGCCTTACCCCCTGTATTCACCGAGCCAGCCCGGCCAGCTCATACTCCGCCTAGCTCATACTATAGGGCCATTCTGACGCAAAAGTCCTCGATCGGCCTCATTACGTTCCTCCCATGTAAACACTGAACCTTCGGGTATGTTGCGGGGCTGAAGTTACCTGGAATGTTCGGCTTCGGAGCGGGAGCCCCTGAACCGGCGAAATACCGCGCTGTGGCCGAGGAAGACACCGAAAGTGCAGGCAGATCGCCGCACGCCGGGCCCGGGAGTTCGGCCTAGTTCGTCTTTCTGCCGCGCGCGATGCGGTCGTCAATCGGCTTGCGCCCGGCGAATCCTTCTTCGGTACCGTGCCAGTGGGTAATCGACTTCTCTCCCAGCTTCCAGCACAGCAGCACGATGCGGCCGTCAACCTGGCAGGGAAAATCGAGCAGGCCGATATTCAGGTCTTTCACCTGCACGCCGATGGAGTCAATTTCCGCCAGCGCGTCCTTGGCCCGCTGCTCTGCTTTCATGCGCTCCGCCTTGCGCCGGGCCAGCGGGACCACGTCCAAGTACGTGCCGCCGTTCAGAAAGAGGCGGTGGGCCAGCGCCTGTTGCTCGGTTTCTACCTGCTCCATCAGTTTCTTGGCGTTCATGGCCGTGCGCAACAGGGATTCCAGCACCGGCAGCAGGGCCTGCGCTTCGTCGAGGGTAAAAGTTCGATCCGACATGAGATGTTCGGTAGTGGCGCAGCTTGAGTTTCCCGGATAACTTTTTGGCGCTCTTTGCGAATCCTTGGCGTACTTCGCGGTTCAAGATCTCTTACCGCAAAGCTCGCCGAAGAAAAGCCGCGAAGTCCGCAAAGCGGCGGCACTCGAGATTCTGAAACTGCACCGCCATCAGATGTTCTTATTTTACCCCAGTCCGCAGCTGAGTCGTGGCTTGAGCCTGGCTTCATCCGTGCAAATCCGCGTGAATCCGCGGCCAGGAAGTCTTCCGGCTCAGCGAGTACGTCCGTGCGAGGGATCAGCCGACGTGGCAGCATTCAGGTCCAGGTGGAGCTTCAGCGCGGCGGCGACTCCGGGAGGATAACAATTTCCGTCGCGGCTGTAGCCTGTGCATTGAGCCGCCGCGTCTTTATCTTTGCGCTGCGGAGATTGCGCAAACTGCCACACTTCCGCAAAACGCACGCCGCTTTGCGAAGGATCGGGCGGACGCTCGGGGAAGGTGCATCCCGGCGCGGGCGGACAAGCATCGTTCGTCACCCAGTAGACGATGTCGCGTGTGGCGCGGACCTGTGTGGCGCGGGCCTGTGTGGCGCGGGCACTCTTGCCCGCGCTGCCGAAAGCCCAGTCGGCGGCGTGCGCGCGGATGTCTTCAGCCGTCACCACGTGATCGCTGGTTGGCGCCGGGGTGCCCGAACAATAAATGCCCGCGCGATATCCCGCCGCAGTCACGCCGTCTACCCACGCGTAGATGTAAGCCTTCTGCTCCGGCAGCATCCGCCCGCCCTGCTCCTGATCGAGAAAGATGACGGTCGCACGGGGAAAGCCTTCGTGCCGCGCGGCTGCAACTGCAGCCTGCGCATCCGATTTCCCCAGCTGGGTGGCGTGAGCCTCGGTTTTCAACTCGGCGTAGAGTCGCCCGTTGAACAGCACGAGAAATCCGAATCCCGCGGACTCGACCGCCGCGCGATGACCGGTCCAAGTGTTCGTCTTTTCGCCGGGAGGATGGTTGAGCCAGTATCCCGTGTAAGCAAAAGTCTGCCGCAAAGCTGCGAGGTTGGCGTCGCCGGGATATTCGTTGCGGTCGAAACCGAGGTAGGTGGCGTTCTGCCCTTGAAGGGTTGCGCACGAGAAAATCAACGCCGCGCTCGCTGTGACCCACCGCCAACTCATGAACGTCATCTTAAATGGCGCGCACCCGCAGCGGCTAAAGCCGAAGTTTTCTTTCCCCATCTGCTCGGCACGACTGGAAGTCGCGCCCTTCCCGGTTCTTTGCCATGCCTCGTTATTGTTCCGCTCCGCGGACTCTGCGATCTCGGCGGTGAAATGTCTTCGCTGGCGGCTGATAGCTGACAGCTACCCACCAATATGCACCATGGTCCGCGACGCGTGCACAAAATCCGGTTCGCCGATATGATGCCGCTCTTCTTTCTTCTCGACCACTAAGCGAATGAACTCGGCCAGTTCCTCATCGCTTGCTCCGCGGCGCATCTCGCCGTGCAGGTCGTGGTCCCACACCGAGAAGAGACATGTGCGGATTTTTCCATCCGACGTAATGCGGATGCGGCTGCAGTGTCCGCAAAAAGGATGCGACACCGGCGCGATGATGCCAATTTCCCCCACGCCGTCGTCGAAGCGGTAGCGCCGCGCCGTCTCCGAGGGCGCATGCGGGACTTCCACCAGCGGTCGGTACTCCGCCATGCGCGCCAGGACTTCATCCATCGTAACCACGGTCGCGGGCGACCACGTTCGCCCCTCTTCCAGCGGCATGAATTCGATGAAGCGCACGATCACATCCTCTTCGCGCGCGAACATGCCGAAAGGAATGATCTGGTCTTCATTGAACCCGCGCAGCAGCACGCAGTTCACCTTGACCGGTCCCAGCCCGGCGCGCCGCGCCGCCCGGATGCCCGCCAGCACGTTGTCGTATCCCGTGGGCACGCGCGTGATGCGGGCGAAGCGGTCGGGATCCACCGCGTCCATCGAAACCGTCACCCGCGCCAGACCTGCATCTTTCAGCGGCTGCGCCAGATCGGCGAGCATGTGCCCGTTGGTGGTCAGTGCGATGTCGAGGGGATGGTTGCTTGTGTAGGGGCGGACGCCCTCGTCCGCCCGCGCGCCAATTTGACCACCCCGGACGAGGGCGTCCGGGGCCCCATGAATCACTGGCCGCAGTTTCGACAATTCCCGTACGAACTCGACCACGCCTTTCCGCAGCAGCGGCTCCCCGCCGGTGAGCCGGATCTTCCTGATCCCCATCCCGACCAGCACCCGCGCCATGCGCAGATAATCCGCGAACGGCAGATCGCCAAACAGCGCGCCTTCGTTCCCCGTCCTGCAATAGACACACTTATAGTTGCAGCGGTCGGTGATGGAGATCCGCAGATCGGTGATGGCGCGGCCGAATTTGTCGTGAAGAGCAGCCATTTGCGATTAGCTAGGAGCTAGCAGCTAGAAGCTTCAGGGAAAGAAAAACGAGCAGGCGGGACCATCCCCGGCGGGTCGTTTCCTTTCCAATGCGCTCCTTTCGGAGCGCGGGAGGCGCCGGCGTTTCCACCAGCACCTTCGGAAAAGTTTTCTTTGCGAACTTTGCGACGTCCTTGGCGATCTTTGCGGTCAAAAGCTCTTAACCGCAAAGCGCGCGAAGGTGACGCAAAGGACGCGAAGAGAAACCATCCCTCGCCGCCACAGCCTCGGGGTATGCCCAAAGGCCAGGGCGGTCGGAAACTGTACCTTCACATCTTATAGGACTCACCAAGAACAAACAGGTTTCAAAGTTTCTGGGTTTCAAGGTTTCGCGGCCAGCGTCTTCTCGATCGCCTTCTCCGCCAGCGGCGCCATGATCTTGTAGCCGGCGTCATTCGGATGCAGCCCATCGCCGGTCAGATCACGCTTCAGCATGCCCTTGTCGTCCACCAGCGCCGAAAAGTAGTCCAGATACACCAGTCCGTTCCTCGCGCAGTAGTCCTTGAGCCAGGTGTTCAGCGCCAGAATTCTCTCGCGCGGACGCAGGGCAAACGACTCCTTCGCATCCTCCGTGTAATTGTTCACCGGAAGCAGCGAGGAAAACACCACGCGAATGTGGTGCGCGCGCGCCAGTTCGGCCATGGAAGCGTAGTTGGCCTCGATGTCCTCATTGCGCGTGGCCCCGGTGACGCCGGCGACATCGTTGGTCCCGGCTAGCACGACCAGCACCTTGGGGTGCAGGTCAATCACATCCTGGCGAAAGCGCACCAGCATCTCGGGCGTGCTCTGTCCGTCAATGCCGCGGTTGAGGTACGGCTTGCCGGGAAAATAGTCCGCGAGCTTCCAGCCGTCGGTGATGGAGTCGCCGACGAACACGACCCGATTCTCGCCCGCCGCCGGAGGAGCCAGCGCGGCATTGGCCTCGCGATAGCGCGCCAGTTGCCCGAAGTCGTCGGTGTAGATGGCAACTCGCGACGCCCGGTACTGATCGAGGCCGGGGGCGCCGGTGGTGGGGATGGAAGGAGTAGGCTGCTGGGCAAGGGCGAACAATGGAATGAGAGCAACAAACGAGCATGAGACAAAGCGGAGCCGAAATGCCATTTTCATAATGACCTCAGAGCGCTCCGCCGCGAGCGACCGTGCTTCGGCGGGCCCTTCAGTTCGCCCGATCGGGAACCTTACCTACAAACCGAAGCGCGCTAACCACCTGGCTATCGAGATCGGCGTTCACCTTCTCGATCGGATCGCCAGCGAGCAGCCTTGCGACGTACTCTTTCACGATCAGTCGCGTGTAGTCTTCGCAGACCTCAGTGACCTTCCCACGGTCTAGTGACTTACCACCAATCTTGGGTGGCGCGAGTTTCTTGTCGTCATCGAAAATTGACTTGCCTTCATGTACGATGGCGCTGCGCAGACGATAGACGTACCTGAGAAATGCGTTTGCGTCGACGGGGTCCTTTAAGTGGGACAAGATCGCACTTCCTCGAAGAGAAAACTTGTACGTGATCTCCTCCGTCGGGGCACCACCCGCCAACAGACAACTCTCCAAGGCAATTGTCTGGTCAAGCAGTCTGTCGTTCGGGTTGCCTCTGCTATATGACAGATTGAATCTGTTCAGGGCGACGTTTAAGTTCTTGAGTTTGGAGGACAGGTTCTGACGCAGGGTATTAGCTAGGGAGATCAGGGGGACAACGTCCTCCTTTGTTACTAAGTACGGATCCTGGACGAACTGGGGAAGCCTAAAATCGCCGAGAACGGTCCCACCGCTTGGCGTCCTCAGCGGCGGGCAATCCGCATGATAGTGAACGGTCAAGGCTCCTACCATGCCCTTCTTCATTAGCCGCATGGCGGTGATGACTGTCCTCGCTTCGAAAATCATCGTGCCAAAATGCGGGCCTTCGGTACTGTCCTGGAAAAAGTAGCCCGAGAGTTTGGATTTGGCGGTGCCAAAATCGTGGAGATTGAAGTTCGGGTGATGCAGTCCGCCGAACCTGTTGAAATACTCGGTCTTTTCCTCATTAGTGAACGGTACCAGTTCAAGAACATCGCCGACGTGGAAGCTGTCTTCACTTGCGCAATTGAACAACGGGATCGTGACGAGCTGCTTAGTGGTTGACGAAGATCAGAGGGTTCTATGAGAACGATAGAACGTGCTCAGGACCAACGCGTCTACTCTCAGACTGTCCCGACTCTCAATCGCATCGATTATGGGGCTGAGGAGTGAAGTCGCGAGCTGATTGCAAACCTCTTCGAACGAAGGCTCCAATACTGGCTCTCCCTCCGCGCCGCTGGGACTCGGGACCTTCAGTATCCCTTGCTCGAGATGCACTTTGATGCATGGAGTCGCAGCCGAGGAAATCCACTTGAGGTCTCGATCGTGTTGCCTCAGCAATGACCAATAATTTGGACGCACGGAGACCGTCTCGCGCGTACACCCATCTTCGAAGACGGTCTTAACATCATGGTACTCAGGAACCACGGAAGACTTCGCCCATTGCCGCAGTTGGGCGAGTACCTCCCGAGCGAAGGTCAGAAAGGAAATCTCGGCAGCGTCGGCTTTGGTCTTCGACATCTCTGCTCCCTGTGGGATTGTAACGCCCCTTTTGGGCGACGACCCGTCCCACACACGGCATTGCCGCCTCACGTCCCGTCGTAATTCGGCCCGCCGACTTCCAGGGGCACCTAGGCGATGATCTGGTGGGGGTCGGCAGTGCCGCAGGTTCTGCAGCGGACACAGTTTGACGGGTTCTGGCTGATGGCCTTGGCGTTCGACCCCCTCTGTGTCCCCCGTCACACCCTGCCGTGATATATCTCACTGCCTTTCTCCCGGCCCTGGTGCAGCCTCTGACTGTAATAACGCTTCCCGCGCAGCCTGGGTCTGAGGGGCCCTCCACCGGCGCGGGAGTTTCCAGTTCGGACCCCTGCTCGCCATCAGCGAGCTACTTCTCTACATCTCGGTCGGAGGACTGCATGCTTCATCTCGACACCGGCAATACCGGTTTTATGATTTTATGCACCAGCCTGGTCATGTTGATGACGCCAGGACTTGCGTTCTTTTACGGCGGCCTGGTGGGCCGCAAGAACGTGCTGGCCATCATGATTCAGAGCTTCGTCTCGATGGGCTGGACCACCGTCATTTGGTATCTCTACGGCTACTCTCTGTGCTTCAGCGGCGACTGGCACGGAGTGATAGGAAATCTTCACTACGCCTTCCTGCGGGGAATCAATCTCAGCACGCCGTCGCCCAACGACACCATTCCCGCATTCGTGTTCATCGCCTATCAGATGATGTTTGCCATTATTACCCCGGCGCTCATCTCCGGGGCGTTCACCAACCGGGTTACGTTCAAGGCTTACATGCTGTTTCTGACCGCCTGGCTGACCTTCGTCTATTTCCCGTTTGTCCACATGGTGTGGGGCGGAGGATTTCTCCAGCAGTGGGGCGTAAAGGACTTCGCCGGCGGCATTGTCGTGCATAACATCGCCGGCATGGCGGCTCTGGCTTCCGTGTTGTACGTTGGCAAGCGGCGCATACAGGACCGCGGCCCGCACAGCATTCCCCTGGTGGCCCTCGGCACCGGCCTGCTGTGGTTCGGGTGGTACGGTTTCAACGCCGGCAGCGAAATGCGGGTGGATTCGGTCACTGCCACAGCCTTCCTGAATACCGATGTTGCTGCTTCGTTTGCGGCCGTCGCCTGGCTGTTGGTGGCGTGGTTCAACGAGAAGAAGCCAAAATTCCTGGGCTTGCTCACCGGTGCGGTCGCCGGACTGGCCACTGTGACTCCGGCTGCGGGATTCGTCTCTCCCACGACAGCGGTGATCATCGGCATCGTTTCCGGCGTGGTTTGCTACTACGCGGTGGAAACGAAGAACAAGCTGCAATGGGACGATGCGCTCGATGTATGGGGCGTTCACGGCGTCGGCGGCTTCCTTGGGATCATCATGCTGGGTATCTTCGCCAACAAGCAATTCAATCCCGAGGGCGCTAATGGATTGCTGTACGGCGATCCGGTCTTCCTGCTGAAGCAGGTCACGGCTGTGGTGTTTTCGTCGGTCTGGGCATTCGTGTTTACCTATGCCATGCTGCGGATTATTGATGCCTTCACCACCGTAAAGGTCAGTGAGACCTCGGAGGAGATTGGCCTTGATGAGTCGCTGCACGGCGAGCACGCCTACGAGCAGCTCACCGATGACGACGTGGTTCATAAGCTGGTCGACTCGGTTAAACACTAACGCGCGATAGCCCATGATCGCCCAGAGACGCGTACTTCTCTGCCTTTTTGGCCAGTTTGTGCTGGTGGGGGTGATGCTTGCATCACCCCTTTTCTTATTGGCGCAGAGCAATGGCAATGCCCCGCCCGCCTCATCCCCCAGCGAGGTCCACAACAAGTCCTGGTGGAGGGACATCACCGCTGACGGGTTTATGTCCCTGTCGTACACCTACAACACCAACGATCCCATTCCGCGGCTGAATCAATTCCGGGTCTTCGACTTCAACGATGACGATCCTCAACTCGACGTGGCCCAGTTGGTCATTCAGCACCCGGTCGCCGAGTCCGGCCAGTTCGGCTTTCGCCTGAACATGATTGCCGGCTCCGGCGTTCCTGAGATCACCGCCGCGTACGGAATGTTTCGTGATACGCACACCGGGATTGCGCATCACTTCGATATTCCCGAGCTCTACCTCAGTTACGTCGTGCCCGTCGGCAAGGGACTTCGCTTCGACCTGGGAAAGTTCGTCACCCCGTTCGGCTATGAAGTCATCGGCGGTTACGATGGATACAACGACAATTTCAGCCGCGGCTTCATCTTCGGCTACGGCATCCCTTTTACCCACACCGGCGTAAAAGCCAGCTATTCCTTCACCAGCAGGCTTTCCGGGGCCGCATTCCTCACCAATGGTTGCGACGCCGTGTCCCGGCTCAACGGAGGTGTCACCGCCATCGCCCAGATCACCGCGGTCACTTCCAGGACGACGAATGTCTCTTTTACCTTCCTTCACGGCCCCGAGAAGCCGCACAACGACCACGACCAGCGCAGCCTGTACGAACTGACTGGCTCATGGAAGGTGCTTCCGCGTCTCAACTTCGGTTTCGACGGACTCTATGCCGACGAAGATCACGCTGCCAGCAACGGCAGCGATGCCATCTGGAAAGGTCTTGCCGGCTATTCAAAATACAATTTCACCAAGCAGTTTTCGCTGGCGTTTCGGGGCGAGGTCTTTGCCGATATCGGGGGCAGCCGCACCGGCACGTCCCAAACCCTGCGCGGATTCACGCTGACTCCGGAGTACGTTCTCCCCGCGCGTCTCTCCCGCCTCAAGTCTGAGTTCAGGCATTTCGACGGAAAATTTGTGACCCGCGGCGAATTTCGCAAGGACTTCTCCGACCAGGATACCTTTCGCCAGGGCACGGGTTTCACCAACCACCAGTTCACCACCGCAGTAAACCTGATTTACCTGTTCTGAATGAATATCCTCTGGCGCGACGGTGGTGCACTTTGAGAGATTCGTATCAGGGCATGCCTTTACAGGCTGCGGAAAAAGTCGCGAATGCGTGCGCCACTGTGGAAGAGCGGCGCTTCAGCGCCGCGTAAGCGGTTTGAAATCAAGCGGGCTTCAGCCCCGGTGGTCATTCTCCGATCGTGGTCATTCTCCGATCAACGACGGACTTTTCCCGCATCCTCCCGCGCCGTCTGCCCTGGCCGCTTCCACCCGTCCTGTTAGACTGTGCAAGGCTTGCCTGAACTTGCCGAAGGGTTGTCCGGAGACATGCTCCTATGAACTGGACGGGACGCATCGTCCTGCTGCTCGCCATCGCCACCTCCGTATCGCTGTTCTGGCGGAAATTCGGCCGCGTGCTGCGCATCATCCGCGAGTCGAAACCGGACGCCGACTTTCAACTGCGTCCCATCGGCCCCCGCATCCGCAAAGTCCTCTGGGAAGTTGGCGCGCAGGGACTGGTTATCGCCCAGCGCCCGTTGCCCGGCCTCGCCCACGCCTTTGTGTTCTGGGGATTCTGCGTGTTCGCGCTGGTCACGCTGAATCATTTCGCCAGCGCATTCGGCCTGGGATTTCTCTCGCGCAGCGGTTTCGGGCAATTTTATTTCTGGTTCGCGGGCGCGTTCGCCGTGGCCGTGGCGGTTTCGATCGCCGGGTTGGCGTTCCGTAGGTTCGTCATCCGTCCCAAGTGGCTGGAGCCGCTCTCGCCCGAATCTGGCGTGATCGCGTTCCTCATCTTCGCCCTGATGGTCACCTACCTCGCCGCCTTCCTGGTGCCGGAAGGCGGCTCCGCGGAATTGGCGCTGTGGTGGGCGCACACGCTGGTGCTGCTGGCGTTTCTGCTGCTGATTCCCAAGACCAAGCACATGCATCTGGTGCTCAGCCCGCTCACCATATTTCTGGAGCGCGATGGATTCAGCCGCATCCCGCCGCTGGTCGGCGACGAGGATTTCGGCCTCGACACCGGCAAGGACCTCACCCGCATCGCCAGCTTGCAAGCCTATAGCTGCGTTGAATGCGGCCGCTGCACCGAGCATTGTCCCGCCAACAACACGGGCAAGGTTTTGAATCCCAAAGAAATCATTCTCGGCACGCGGCATTACTTGAATGAGTTCGGCCCCAAGAGCGGCGAGTTGCTGCTCGGCAAGCACCTGTCCATGGAAGCGGCTTTCCAGTGCACCACCTGCGGCGCGTGCGAATACCAGTGTCCGGTCGGCATTCAGCATTTGCCGATCATCGTTGGCCTGCGCCGCGGCGCGGTGAACACCGGCAAGTGGGACAACCCTCACGGCAGCGAATTGTTTGTGACGCTCGAACGTCACGGCAACGCTCTGGGCTTCGCGCCTTCGGAGCGCCAGAAATTCATCGAGAAAAACAATCTGCCGTATTTCGACGGCACGCAGGAATACTGCCTGTGGATGGGCTGTCTCGGCTCCTACGATCCGAACGGCCGCAAGATTGTGCTGGCGCTGGCCGAGGTGCTGCGTTATCTGGGAATCAGCTTCGGCGTCCTGAAGCAGGAAAAATGCTCGGGTGATCCGGTGCGGCGCCTGGGCAATGACTACCTTTTCGGCGAACTGGCGCAGCAGAATCTGGAGCAGATCAACGAAAGCAAAGCTACCAAGCTCGTATCCATTTGCCCGCACTGCGTGCGCACCATCGGCACCGACTGGAAGGAATACGGCGCCAACGTGGCCATCGAGCACCACACCGAGTTGCTGGCGCGTTACCGCGACCAGTTGCCGGCGGGTGGCGACGGGCAGAGCGTCGTCTTTCATGACGCCTGCTACCTCGGACGCTATCGCGGAATCTACGATCAGCCTCGCGATGTGATCTCGCGTTTCGGCAAAGTCGTCGACCCGCCCCGCGCCCGCGAACGCGGCTTCTGCTGCGGCGGAGGCGGCGGTTTGATGTTCCTGGGCGAAGAAACCGGCAAGCGCGTCAATCTGGAGCGGGCGCAGGAACTGGCTGCGACTGGCGCGAACGTCGTCGCGGCGGCGTGCCCGTTCTGCAACTCGATGCTGCGCGACGGCCTGGCCGCGAACTCGGCGACGCCTCCCGAGTTGCTCGACGTGGTGCAGATCGCCGCCGCCGCGATTGGAAACAAGTGAAGCAAAGTTTCAGAGTTTCAAGGTTTCAGAGTTTCAAAGTTTCAAACGCTTCAAGGAGCCTCCTCATTGAACCCTTGAAACGTGAAACTTTGAAACCTTAGCCGGTTTTTGCCTTCTTCACTTCCTCGATCAGCGGCGGGATGATGTCGAACAGATTCCCCACCACGGCATAATCGGCGATTTCGAAAATCGGCGCGTCTGAATCTTTATTCACCGCGATGATCGCCTTCGATCCTTTCATCCCCACAATGTGCTGAATCGCTCCCGAGATTCCCAGCGCCAGATACAGCTTGGGCGCGACCGTCTGTCCCGACGAGCCCACCTGCCGGTCCATAGGCAGCCAGCCCGAATCGCAGATCGGACGCGACGCCGCAATCTCCCCGCCCAGCGCGTCGGCCAACTGCTTGGCCAGTTCAATGTTTTTCTGCTCTTTGATGCCGCGACCCACCGAAACAATAACTTCCGCTTGCGTAAGATCCACCGCCTGCTTGGCCTCTTTGAACGCAGGCTGCGGCCGGTTGCGGACGACGCCGTCGGCAATTTCGACGTTCACGGTCTCAACCGGAGCAAGACTCGCTCCGTCTTCCGCCTGGTCGCCGCGGAAGGCACCGTTCTGAAACGTCGCGAACCACGGAGCATCTCCGGTGAAGCTCACGTCGGCCGACAGCTTGCCCTGGAACATCTGCCGGGTAAACAGCAGCTTTCCGCCTTCATGCTTGAAGCCAATGCAGTCGCTGATTGCTGTCCGCCCCATCGCCGTAACCAGCTTCGGGACAAAGTCGCGCACCTGGTAGGTGTGCGGCATCAGCACCAGCCTGGGTTGCTTCGCCGCGAGGAATTGTTTCAGCGCAGCCGCGAAGGCGTCGGGCGTATACGGCTCGAGTTTCGGCGACTCGATCGCATAAACCTTCGCGACTTTCTTCGCCGCGACTTCCGCCGCAATGGATGCGATTCCGCTGCCAACGACCGCCGCTTCGAGCGTCCAGCCGGTGGCCGCGGCAATCGCCTGGCCCGCGGTAATGGTCTCCCAGGAGACGCGGTTCAGCTTGCCTTCGCGCTGTTCAACGGCAACTAAAATCGTATCGGACATAAAGCCACTCACTCCTAATCTCTCTTGTCATTCCGAGCGGGCGAAGCCCGCGAGGAACCTGCTTTTTGCCTTCGTTGGCAAGCCTCATGTGGGGACAGCCGCCCTCGGCTGTCCTGCCGAGCTTCGCTCGGCAGGGCGGACGAGGGCGTCCGCCCCTACACGAGCATCTAAAGCAGGTGCAACTCGTTCCGCAGCTTGTCGACCAGCTTCCTGGCGATTTCCGCCGGCGTTCCCTCGATGTGTTCCGTCTTCTTCGTTTTCTCGGGAACGTACATCCGCTCGATCTTCTGCAGATTCTCTCCCATTGCCGCCTGCACTTCGGCCAGCGGCACCTTCCGCATCGGCTTGTTCTTCGCCTGCTTGATGCCGATCAGCGTGGCATAGCGCAGCTTGTTGATGCCCGACTGGATCGTCAGCACCGCCGGCAACGGCATGTCAACGTACTGAAAGTATCCCGCTTCGAGTTCGCGCTTCACCCGAATCCCGCTGTCCGTCTTTTCGATCTGCATGATGATGGTCGCGTGCGGCCAGCCCAGCAGTTCGGCCAGAATCACCCCGGTCTGGGCGTAGCCGTAGTCGTCCGATTGCAGGCCGGTGAAGATCAGATCGAATTTCTCGTCTTTGATCGCCGCCGCCAGCGCTTTGGCCGTATGGAACGCATCGAGCCCAACGAACTTGTCGTCTTCGAGATGGATGGCTCGATCCGCGCCCTTGGCCAGCGCCTCGTGTAGTACCTGCTGGGCGCGCGCCGGGCCGCTGGTGACGACGACCACTTCGCCAGTATGCTTTTCCTTCTGGCGCAGCGCTTCTTCGAGCGCGTAGGCGTCCGGCTCGTTGACTTCGTAGGAAACGTCTTCGCGGATCCAGGTGCCCGCTTCATTGAGCTTGAGCGGCGTGTCTTTCTGCGGCACCTGTTTCATGCAGACCAGGATTTTCAAAAGAATCTCCCCCACCCGTGGCCTCGATCAGCCGCGGCAAAACTTGTCAGTATAAACGAGCGGCGCGCGCGAGGGAAAACGAAGGCGACCGCCGGTAGTGCCTCGGTTTGCAGGAACAACCATGTGGGGACAGCCGCCCCAGCTTGCCCTGAGCGAAGTCGAAGGGGCTGTCCGGTCGAGCAAAGCTCGACAGCGCAGTCTGCCTGAGCCACTCGATCGCCCGGTAGTGCAGCAGCTTGAATTTCTCGGATGACTTCTTTGCGTCCTTTGCGAATCCTCCGCGTGCTTTGCGGTTTAGAATCTTCGACCGCGAAGCTCGCCAAGAAAAGCCGCGAAGTCCGCAAAGCAGGGGGCGGTCGAGATTCTGAAACTATCCCTCGACCGATGCGCACGCCCGAAAAATCCGCCGAGTAACCCACCCGCCTCGTGTGATCCCAATCACAGACGCCGGACGGCCTTCCGCTGCAGCATGGCGCAGGTACTTTTATGCCAGATAACAACTATTCCGCAATGCGGCAGAGCATCGTTGACGGCGCTGCCGACACCGCTTCCAGCCTCGCTCAGCAAGCCGTCGCTTCCGGCGTCGCGCCGCTCGACGCCATCAACCAGGGATACGTTCCCGGCATGCAGGATGTCGGCGAACAATTCGCCAAGGGCCAGATGTTCCTGCCGGACATGATGGCCTCGGCCGAGGCCATGCGCGCCGCCATGGCCGTGCTCGATCCGGAACTCAAGAAGATGGGCGCCGAGCGGCCTCCGGAGGGCGTGATCGTGCTGGGCACAACCAAGGGCGACATCCATGAGATCGGCAAGACTCTCGTGGGAACGCTGCTGGCCGCGCACGGCTTCCGCGTGCATGATCTCGGCGTCGACGTTCCCGGCGAGAAATTTGCCGCCAAGGCGCGTGAACTCCATGCCGACATCGTCGGCGTCTCAGCCCTGCTCACGACCACCATGCGCAATCAGCGCGGCGTGGTCGAGGCGCTGGAAAAAGCCGGCCTGCGCTCGCAGGTGAAGATCGTGGTGGGCGGAGCGCCGGTGACGCGCAGTTGGGCCGATGAAATCGGTGCCGACGGCTACGCCAAAGACGCCATGAGCGCAGTCGACCTGGCCCGCGAACTGATGGGGCGCAAACTGCAGAAGGCATAGAACCGGTTTCACAAACAGGTTTTGGGTAGGGCCCGGCTTCAGTTTCTAGCCTGCCCTGAGCGACCCCGAGAGAACGAGGGGGAGCCGAAGGGGCCGCATAAACGCTGGGCTTTAGCGTGTGCGTGAGAACTCAAAATCTCGCTCCGTGGTGGAGCGGACCATGGAGTTCCTCGCCGCGAAGCGGCGGCAGAGTGCAGCCCATGGCGTAAGCCATGGGTCAAAGTGGGAAATGACCAAGCCCCGAAGGGGCGGAAGACCAGTTCTCACGCACACTCTTTAGCCCCTGAGGGCCTGGCGCCCGCCGCGCGCAAGACCATTTATGAAACCAGTTCTAGAATCCAGGCACGGAGCCAGTATGAGACCGAAATTCGAACTGCTCGACAAGCCGATGCTCGAACGCATTCTGGAAGAGGCCTTCGAACTCATCGAGGATCCCGGCGTGCGCGTGGCGCCGTATGTGGTCGATCTGTTGCGCGGCGCGGGCATTACCGTTAAAGACGGCGTGGCCCACATCCCCGAGCCCCTGGCTCGCCGTCTGCTCGATCTGGCGCCGCGCGGATTCTGCCTCTACGACCGCAGCGGAAAACCGGCCGTGCGCTACGGTGGCGATGATGTGCATTTCGATCCCGGTTCCTCATGCCTGAACATTTTGGACCCCCAGACGCAGCAGGCGCGTCCGGCCCTGGCTGCCGATCTGGTGCGGATGGTGCAGGTCGCTGAAATGCTGCCGCAGTACGCCGCGCAGTCCACCGCCATGGTCTGCAATGATGTTCCTCAGGACATCGGCGACTGGTACCGCCTGCTGCTGGTGTTGTGGTATTCGCAAAAGCCCGTCGTCACCGGCGCGTTCTCGGCCACGAGCCTGCACACGCTCCTGGAGTTGCTCGCCATCGAAAGCGGGGGCGCGGAGGCTCTTCGCCTGCACCCGCGCGCGGTGTTCGACGTGTGCCCGTCGCCGCCGCTGAACTGGTCAGACTTCGCTTCGCAGAATCTGGTGGATCTGGCGCGGGCCGGAGTGCCGGCCGAAATCGTCAGCATGCCGCTGGCGGGCGCGACCGCTCCGGTCACGCTGGCCGGATCGGTGGTGCAGCACGCCGCCGAATGCATCAGCGGTATCGTGATTCATCAACTCGCGCAGCCCGGTGCACCCATCGTCTGGGGAGGCGCGCCTGCCATCTTCGATATGCGCACCGGCAAGACTCCCATGGGCGCCATCGAAACGGTCATGCTCGATTTGGCCGGCACACAGGTGGGAAAACATCTTGGCCTGCCCACCCACGCCTATCTCGTCGCCGGCGACGGACGCCGGATCGACGCGCAGGTCGAAATGGAGAGCGGCATATCCGCCGTGCTGGGCGCCCTCGCCGGCATCAACATGATTTCCGGTGCCGGCATGCTCGATTTTCTGGCTTGCCACAGCATCGAGAAGCTGGTCATTGATGCCGAGGCCATCGCCTCGGCGCAGCGCTTGCTCGAGGGCATCCAGCCGCGCAGCGAATCGCTGGCCATCGCCATGTTTGCCGAGACCGGGCTGCGCGGAGACTTTCTCCGGCTCAAAGAAACCCGCACCCTTTTCCGCAAGGAACAGCACTTCCCTTCTGCCGTGGTTGATCGCGGCTTGGCCGGTACGAATGGCGCGCCTGATGTTCTGGAACGTGCCCGGCAGCGGGCCGATGAATTAGTCTCCTCTTACGAACGCCACGCCCTGCCCGCTGATCGTGAACACGAAATGATCACCTTCGCGCAACGGGAAGGAAAGAAAGCCGGACTCAAAGGACTGCCCGGAATCCGCGCCCTGGAGTACGCCGGGGACCGGGCCTGATCTGGCGTTTCTTCACAGGCGGTCCGGGAAGAATTCGGGTTTAGCAAGGTGTTGGGAAACTCGACCCGCCGCCCTGTTTTGAAAGGGCACGGCTTCACAGGCTGCGGCAAAAATCGCGAATGCGTGCGCCGCTGTGGAAGAGCGGCCCTTCAGGGCCGCGTAGCCGCCTGCTTCAAAGACAGGGCTTTGGTGTGTGCGTGAAAACTCGAATTTGGGTAAGACGGTGGAGTAAGCTCTGCCGAATCCTAGCCCCGCAGGGGCGGGATGGGATAGCCCGGCACGGGAGTGCCGGGTAGGAGTGGGACAACGGAGCGAGTCCCGGAGGGACGGCACCAGTTCTCACGCACACGCTTTAGCCCCTGTGGCCGATCTATTCCGTGAACACCACCGACTGCACGCTGGTGATCTCGAACCGTTTCCGGCAGCGCATGTTTTTGCAGGCCAGCATGTCGTCCTTGCGCAGCATGTAGGAGCGCGCTTTGGCAAAGCGGGCGCGGTCGCGCTCGTCGGCCCTTCCGGAAAGCTGGCGCTTCTTGGTGCGGACTACCCAGGTGATCTCGTATTCCGCCGATTGCTGGCAATGCGGGCAGTTTAGCGCGGCCAGTTTCTTTTCCTGCCGCTCGTCAAAAAAATCGCGTTCTTCCATGAGACCGTCGTTAGTCGCTGGTCGTTCGTCGTTGGCCGGCCAGACTCGTTTCGCAGCCACTGGAGGTCGATCCAAGCGACATAGCATTATTATTGCAGGTTCGACGCCGGCAAGCTATGGCAACATGGATGCGTCGGTCCGAGCCGGCTCCGCTGGAGAATCCATGTGGGGGCAGCCGCCCTCGGCTGTCCGGTCGAGCGCAGCTCGACTTCGACTTGAACCAATGCCGCGCAGAAAGAAACCCAGACGCTTCGAAGCCGTGACCGCAGTGAAGGAACTGGCGCGGGAGCGCGTGGGCACGCCTCCGCCGGAGAAGGTCGTCCCCAACAAGAAGAAACTCCCCGAGAAACACAAGCCTACGCTGGGGAAAATTCTGGGTGAGGAATAAGAACCAGTTGCCCGTCTACTGGCAATTGGCATTCTTCCAGCCGCTCACCGGGGCGCTGCCTAAGATCACTGACCCGCTTGGGTTACCTGGCGGGTTGTTATACGTCGCATTGACGAGTCCGCTCCCGCAACCATCTGTGCGAGTATACGTTACCAGCCCTGTTTGTGTGATCGTCCCGAAATTCGCAATGTCAAGGGTCCAGACGACCTTGTCGCTAATGTCCTTGGTTTCGGGGGGATGGATGAAGCTACCGTATGCGGTGAACTGCCCAGCCGCATTGTATCCCTCGAAGACGAATCCTCCGGAGGGTTGCAGAGTGATCGCCACCAGTTGCTGGCTGCGCGCACAGCTGGGCTGGCTCATTAACGTGGCCCCGACGACCATCAAAACGGCAATGCTGAACCACTTCCCCTTCATGGACGACTCCTGGATTTTCAAAGCTCGACGACACGCATCCGGCGCGGGATTGCGGCCAATGTAGCCAAAGGCCGGCCAAAAAGCAATAGCCGAACAGGGTCACATCTCAGCTCTTGACCGCCTCCGCCACCACCCTCACAAAATCCCTTACATCCTCCTCCGTCGTATCGAACGAGCACATCCAGCGCACGATGCACTCCTCCTCGATCCACGGATAGAAGAAGTACCGTTCCTTGATTTTCTCCATGGCCTGCCGCGGAATCTGGGCGAACACGCCGTTGGCTTCGACCTTCCACACAATCCTGACCTGCGGGATCCGCCGCAACTCTGCTTCCAGCAGCCGCGCCATGCGGTTCGCGTGCTCCGCGCTCCGCCGCCACAGATCGTCCGTCAGCAGGGCCTCAAACTGCACCGCGATGAATCGCATCTTCGATGCCAGTTGCATCCCCTGTTTGCGCAGGTAAAGAAAATCCTTGCTCAAGGCGCGATCAAAAAAGACCACCGCCTCCCCGCCCATGATTCCGTTCTTGGTCCCGCCGAACGAGAGCACGTCCACGCCCAGGTCGCGCGTGGCCTGCCGCAGCGTCTGGCCCAGGCTGGCGGCGGCGTTCGAGATCCGCGCGCCGTCCACGTGCAAAAACATTTCGTGCTCGTGCGCAAAGCGGGCCAGCGCCTTTATCTCTTCCGGCTGGTAAACGGTTCCCATCTCGGTGGATTGCGTAATCGAGATGACCCGGGGCTGCACGTGATGTTGATCGCCGATGCCGTGGTAGGCGTGGCGAACCGCATCGAGCGTGATCTTGCCGTCCTGGTGGGGCAACGGGATCAGTTTGCATCCCGTGTGTTTTTCCGGTGCGCCGCATTCGTCGCTATAGATGTGCGCGTAGTCGCTGCAAAGCACAGCGTGATACGGCCGGTTCAGCGCCTCGAGGCCGAGCACGTTGGCGCCGGTTCCGTTGAAAGTGAAAAACACATCAATGCCCGGACCCAGGTGCTCTTCGAATTTTGCGATCGCAGACCGCGTGTAGGCGTCGTCGCCATAGGCAATGACGTGTCCCTGATTGGCACGTGCGATCGCCTCCAGCACTTCCGGATGCACTCCGGCATTGTTGTCGCTGGCAAAACTGCGGGTGGGTTTGACGGGAACCTGCGGCATAACCAAACAATGTAGCAGAATAGGTAGGGGCGGACGCATTCGTCCGCCCCGCGAAGCGAAGCGAGCTTGCCCGGACGAGCTTCCCCGGACGAATGCGTCCGGGGCTACATGCTGGTTCCCGATTGTCTCAGATTGGCGCATGCGCCAACCCACGCATTACAATCCAGGTTTCCGGAGGCGCGCGCTTGACCTTGACCCGAATCATTCGCCGCAGTGTGATTCTCCTCCTTCTTTCCGCTCTCGCCGCTGCCCAGACTCCCGAGCAGAAAACGGCGCGGTATCTGGACTCGGTGCGCAAGCAACCCTCCTTGCTGCTGGCTTTCCTCGACGACATGCCGAAGGGCGGCGACCTGCACAACCATCTCGATGGCGCTATCTACGGCGAAGATCTCATCGACTTCGCCGCGTCGGACAATTTTTGCGTTGACCGCACCACCTCGCGCCTGCTCGCTCCGCCGTGCGATTCCTGCGAAAAGTACACGGCCAAGCCTGCCATCCGCTGCGCCTATGACGACCACGTCCTCTATAACCAGATCATCGATGCCTGGTCCATGCGCAACTGGCGCCCCGGCGACGAATCGGGCCACGACCACTTCTTCGCTACCTTCGACAAGTTCAGCCTGGCCTCGCACGGCCACGTCGCCGAAGCGACTGCTTCAGTGATCAATCGCGCCGCGCGCGAGCATGTCGAGTACATCGAATTCATGCACACCGCCGACGGCGGCGCGTCCGCCGAACTGGGCATGAAGCTGGGCTGGGACAGCGACTTCGCCAAGATGCGTGACCGCTTGCTGGCGGGTGGGCTCAAAGAAATTGCCGGGGCCACCAGCAAGACCCTGGCCGAGGACGAGACTCGCGCGCGCACCGAACTCAAATGTGGCACGGCCAACCCCGAACCCGGATGCAACGTCACCGTCCGCTACATTTATCAGGTGCTGCGCGGATTGCCGCAGGAAGCTGTCTTTGCCCAGATCCTGCTGGGTTTCGAACTCGCCTCTTCCGACCCACATTTTGTCGGCCTCAACCTCGTCATGCCCGAGGACTGGTACGTTCCCCTTCACGATTTCAACCAGCACATGGCCATGCTCGATTACCTGCATGGCTTGTACCCCAAGGTGCACATCAGCCTGCACGCCGGCGAACTTGCCGCAGGCCTGGTGAAGCCGGAAGATCTTACCTTTCACATTCGCGCCTCGGTCGAGCGCGGGCACGCCGAGCGCATCGGCCACGGCGTGGACGTCATGCTGGAAAAAGATCCCGCCGGCCTGATGAAAGAAATGGCCGCGCGCAACGTTCTGGTCGAGATCAACCTCACTTCCAATGACCAGATTCTCGGCGTCAGCGGCGACGACCATCCCCTGCCCGTTTACCTGAAGTATGGCGTGCCGGTCGCCATTTCGACCGACGACGAAGGTGTCGCCCGTTCCGACATGACGCACGAATATCTGCGCGCGGTCGAAGGATACGCGCTCTCCTACGCCGAACTGAAGCGTATGACGCGGCAGAGCCTGGAGCACAGCTTTTTGCCGGGTGCGAGCCTGTGGGCGGAGACGAAGCCCGCATTCCGTCCGGTAGCCGCCTGCGCGGCGGAAAACGCAGCAACTGAGAAACCCTCCGCAGGCTGCGAGAGGTTTTTCGCCGCCAGCGGGCGCGCCCGGGAACAATGGAAGCTTGAAAAGGAATTCGCTGAATTTGAGAAGAAATTCTAAGGAAGGCCCCGGATTCGTATCGGGGCACGGCTTCCAGCCGTGCCGTTAAGACTAGAATGAATAGCGGCTTTACCGGCTGCGGAAAAAGTCGCGAATGCGTGCGCCGCCGTGGAAGAGCGGCGCTTCAGCGCCGCGTAAGCGGTTTGAAATCAATGCGGGCTTCAGCCCCGGTAGTTATTCTCCGATCGACGACGGACTTTTTCCGCATCCTCTTTATCCGCTGCGGCAAACCGACACCGCGCAGGAAATCATGACCGACCCATTCGCACTTGCCGAATCCGCCGCTCAACTCATCCTCGCCCGCACCCCGCTTCGCCCGCAGATCGGGCTCGTCCTTGGCTCCGGTCTCGGAGGCTTTGCCGATTCCGTCACCGATGCCACTCGCGTCCCCTACGCCGACATTCCTTCGTTCCCGCAATCCACCGCCATCGGCCACGCCGGCCGCATGGTCGTTGGCAAAGCCGGCAGCGTCGCCGTCGCCGCCATGCAGGGCCGCGTGCATCTCTATGAAGGATATTCGGCGCACGAAGTCACTTTTCCCATCCGCGTCTTCGGCCGCATGGGAATTCGCGCCGTCATCCTCACCAACGCCGCCGGCGGCATTAATCTCGGCTACTCCCAGGGCGCACTGGTCCTGATCCGCGACCACATCAACCTGCAGGGAACGAATCCCCTGGCCGGCGCCAACGACGATCGCTTCGGCGTCCGCTTCCCCGACATGACGCAAGCTTATTCGCGCGCCTATCGCGAAACTGCGCAGGAAGAAGCGCGCAAGCTCGGCGTCACGCTGCACGAAGGTGTTTATGCCGGCCTGCTTGGCCCCAGCTACGAGACTCCCGCGGAAATCGAATATCTTCGCCGCATCGGTGCCGACCTCGTGGGAATGTCCACGGTGGCCGAGGTCATCGCCGCGCGCCACATGGGGATCAGCGTGCTCGCCATTTCCTGCGTCACCAATATGGCGGCAGGAATCCTCGATCAGCCTCTTTCGCACGCGGAAGTCTTGGAAACCGGCGAGCGCGTAAAGTCGACGTTCGAATCCCTGCTGCGCGCCGTGTTGCCACGAATAGCCAAAGATGTCGCGGAAGGCTCTGATGCCTGAGGGTGCCCCACCCTTCTCGCGCCTTTCGCGAGAGGGTGGGGATTTTGACGTTCGCGGACAGATCAAACTCCTCTAGTGTCCTGTAACTGAAGTTCGCTGACAAAACCGGGCCACGCTGGCCAGGATTTGGTCGGCAGTCTTGGTCCAAACGAAAGGCTTGGCCGTTTCGTTGTAGACGTCCAGATAATGTCGG
>Ga0181524_10000481_pt1 | contig 48074 bp, 40 predicted proteins | sample PEATcosm2014_Bin_34_FD_119761 | JGI IMG/M metagenome (GOLD analysis project Ga0181524, IMG submission 119761) | Peatland microbial communities from MTU Mesocosm Facility, Houghton, MI, USA - PEATcosm2014_Bin05_60_metaG | ecosystem: Environmental > Terrestrial > Soil > Wetlands > Peat | place... | reverse complement strand
TCGAGCCGCTTCTGATTATCCGCCGCCTTGACCACGTAAGAGTTCACCCCGCATTCGTATGCGCGTTCGATGTCAGCGGTCTGGTTCGATGACGTTAAAGCAATCACCACTGTCCGCTTCAATCCCGCCTGCTGCCGCATCCACTCGAGCACGTCCAACCCGTGCTTGTCGGGCAGTTTCAAGTCCAGCAATACCAAGTTGGGCAATGGATAGGTCTGCCGGTCGGCGAACCGGCCCACGCCGGACAGATAATCCACCGCCTCCTGGCCGCACGGCGCCACTTGCACGCTGTCCCTGATGCCAGCCCTCTCGAAAGCGTATCGCAGCAGCAACACGTCGGCTTCTTCGTCTTCAACCTGCAAAATACAATTTCTGGCCATAATGCGAGACTCCTGACCAACTACTCCACAATTGGTCTTTGCAACGGAGTCCGGTTCAGCTAAAAACAGCCCGTGCCTCTGTTCCCACCAGCAGGGCCCCGGAGCGTGTGCGGAGATGATCCTCCCACGCGTGAGAAAAAGTCAATGAAGAAACGAATATTTATCGCCCTGGCGATTGTATTTACCGGCGCGTGCGTTTTTCTCTTCAACCTCTTTTACCGGGAGGCCAAGACCACGGCAATCACCAAGCTGAATGAGCAGCAGAGGATCCATGCGAAGCAGGCGGCCCGGGGAATCGAGGAGTTCTTCGGCACGTGGACCCGGAACTTAAACTCGTTATCGAAGATGGACGAGATCATCGATACCGACGCGGCCGGCAGGCGGTATATGAAACTTTTTTATGAGGCCAACCAAGAGGAGATCAGGTCGATCACCCGCATGGATGAAAGAGGTATAATACTCCATAACTTTCCCTCAAGCAGCTCTGTGGGGGCCGATATTTCAAATCAAAAGCACGTGCGCGAACTGGTGCGGGATCACAAGCCGGCCATTAGCGACGTATTCAGGGCGGTCGAGGGATTTGACGCGGTCGCCCTCTATGTGCCGGTCTTCAGGGGGTCCGCATTCAAAGGGTCAATCGGAATATTAATAAACTTCGAGAGCCTCGCCAGGCGCTATCTCGACGTGATCAAGATCGGCGAAACCGGATACGCCTGGGTTGTCAGCCGTGACGGGAGGCAGCTTTACAACCCGATGCTGGGGTTCACTGGGGAATCCGTGTTTGAGACCGTGAAGGACTCCCCTTCATTTATCGCCATGGGCACCGATATGCTCGAGGGCCACGAAGGGGCCGCAACATACAGCTATGGCAGGATAGGGGGAGGGAATGCCGGGCAAACCCGGGAGTACGCGGTCTATATGCCGATTCATATCGGGAACACGTTCTGGTCCATTGCCGTGGCCTCTGACGAGCAGGACGTGCTTTCGGGCCTGATCGCTTTCAGAAACAGGCTGGCCTCTGTTGTCGGCGCCATGTTCGTCTGTGGAATGGTGTTTTCGACGTTGGGGGCAAAGGCATGGTTTATGGGAGAGGCCCTGCGCGAGAGCCGGGAACGGCTCAGCCTTGCGTTGGACTCCTCGGGAATGGCCGCCTTTGACTGGGACATCCTCAAGAACACGCGCACCTGGGATGCTGCGGTTCATCGCTTGCTGGGAACCAAACCGGAGACCTTCACCGGCGCGGCCGAAGAGTTTTTCCGGGTAATGCCCCCGGAAGATCGGAGTGCCGTGCAAGAGGCGCTCTCGAGGGCCGTCAAAGAGACCGGCGTGTATGAGACCGAATACCGCGCGGTCTGGCCAGACGGCACCATTCGCCACATCGCCGCCAGGGGGAAAGTTCATCGCGACAGCGCGGGACGAGCCGTTCGCATGACGGGCCTTTGCTGGGACATCACCGAAGACAAGAAGAAGGAAAGAGAACTTCACCGGCTCAATCGAACACTCAAGGCGCTCCGCGACAGCAGTCGGGCGATGACACGGGCCGCGCAGGAAGCGGAGTACCTGGAGGAAGTGTGCAGGATCGTCGTCGAGGACTGCGGTCATGCCATGGTCTGGGTCGGTTTTGCCGAGGAAGATGAGGGCAGGAGCGTCCGCCCCGTCGCTTACGCCGGTTTCGAGGAAGGGTATCTCCGGACGCTGAAGGTCACCTGGGCGGACACCGAACGGGGCCGCGGCCCCACGGGCACCGCCATTCGCACTGGAAAACCGAGCGCCTGCCGCCAGATGCTCACCGATGCCGCCTTTGCCCCGTGGCGCGAGGAGGCCGTCAAACGAGGCTATGCGTCCTCGCTGGCTCTTCCTCTCATCGCCAACGGCAAAACCTTGGGCGCGCTAACCCTTTACTCGAGAGAAACGGACCCCTTTTCAGAAGATGAAGTCAGGTTGCTGGCACAACTGGCCGAGGACCTGGCTTATGGCATCGCGAAATTCCGCACCGAAGACGCGCTCAAGGAGAGCGAAGCCAAATACCGGAACCTGTTCGCCGAGTTGGAAGTCATGCTCAAGGAAATCCATCATCGGGTGAAGAACAACTTGCAGGTCATTGCCAGCCTGGTGGATATCCAGACCAACTCCCTGGACAATCCGGCCCTGCGGGGGCTTTTACAAAACGTGCGGGACCGCGTGCGCTCGATGGCGCTGGTGCATGAGAAGCTCTACCAGTCCGAGAGCCTGGCCCGCGTGGAATTCGCCGATTACATCCGCAGCCTGCTCAGTTACCTCTCGCGGGCGCATGGCAGCTCGGAGACCAGCGTGGAGCTGCGACTGGACCTCCAGCCCGTCTCGCTCTCGGTGGAAACGGCGGTGCCGTGCGGGCTGATCCTCAATGAACTGGTCACCAACGCCTTCAAGCACGCCTTCTGCGGCCGTTCCAGGGGTGAACTGGCCGCCGCGCTGCGCATCGGCCCCGATGGCCGGGTCTGCCTGCGCGTGAGCGATAACGGCGCCGGCCTGCCGGCGGGCATGGACTGGCGGCAATCCCGCTCGTTGGGCCTGCGCTTAGTCCACCTCTTGGCCGGGCAGTTGAACGCCACAGTGGAAGTGGAAGTTCGCGCTGGCAACGGAACGGATTTCCTGATTAGCTTTGAGCAGTCGCAACCAGAGCAATCGGAAGAAAGAAAGAATGCCTAAAGCAACTATTCTCATCGTTGAGGACGAGGCCATTGTCGCGGAGGATCTTTCTCAAAAACTGGGCCGTCTTGGCTACGAAATACGCGGCGTGACCGCCCGCGGCGATGAGGCGGTGGCCCTGGCGCGGGACACGCGTCCGGACCTGGTCCTGATGGACATCCGCCTCCAGGGCGCGGTGGACGGCGTGGAAGCGGCGGCACAAATTCGCCTCGAATGCGCCTTGCCGGTCATCTTCCTGACGGCCCATTCGGACCAGGCGACCCTTCAGCGCGCCAAGCTCACCGAGCCTTTCGGCTACATCCTCAAACCTTTCGAGGAGCTGGAGCTGGAAACCCACATCCAGATGGCCCTCTACAAGCACCAGGCGGATCAGGAGCTGCGCCGGCAGCGCGAGTGGCTCCGCGTGACGCTCACCAGCATCGGCGACGCCGTCCTGGCGACCGACACCGCCCGCCGAATCACCTTTGTCAACCCGGTAGCGGCCGCTTTGACCGGGTGGCCGGAAGGGCAGGCCATGGGGGAGCCGATCGAGAACGTGTTCCGAATCATCAACGAAAAGACCCGGGAACAGGCCCTGGACGTTGTGGCGCAGGTGCTGCGAGAGAACCGCGTCATCGGCCTGGCAAACAACACGGCCCTCGTTGCCAGGGACGGCCGGGAGGTCCCCATCGAGGACAGCGCGGCCCCCATCCGGGACGCCAACGGCAAAGTGAGCGGGGTGGTGCTGGTGTTTCACGATGTCACCGAGAAGCGGCACGCGCGGGAGCAGATGCGCAGCGCGGCGTTATTCCCCGAGGAAAATCCGTGCCCCGTGCTGCGCGCGGCGCAGGACGGGACGTTCCTGTGGGCCAACCGGGCGTCGACGGCCCTGCTGGCGGAATGGCATTGCAGCCTCGGGGGCCGGGCGCCGGAGTACGTGCGGCAGAAGGTGGCGAGCGCGCTGGAGACCGGGCAGGCCCAGGAATTGGAAATTGTCCTTGGGCAGCGCAACCTCTCGTTCCGGCTGGTGCCAATCCCCAAACGTCGATATGTCAACTTCTACGGCATGGACATCTCCGAGCGCAAACGGGCGGAGGAGGTGCTCCGGAGCACCAACGAAGAATTGAGCCGTTTCAACAGGGCCGCCGTGGGCCGCGAGTTGCGAATGATCGAGTTGAAGAAGGAAGTCAACGAGCTTCTCGCCCAGGCCGGCCAGCCGCAGCGTTACCAGCTCGATTCCGAGGGGGACCAGCCATGAACGCCAACTCTGATTCGTCCTTGTCCCTTTCCGGGAAAAAACGGCCCGCGGCCAACTGGGTCGTCAGCGGCGGCGAAATGGGCGAGTTGATTCGCTCGCTGGATTGGTCGAAAACGCCGCTCGGCCCCATTGAATCCTGGCCGCAGAGCCTGCGCACGGCCTTGAGTATCTGCCTCAGTTCACAATTTCCAACTGTGATTTACTGGGGAACGGATTACGCGATGCTCTACAACGACGGGTATGCCCAAATCCTCGGCACGAAACATCCGTGGGCCCTGGGCAAGCCCGTCCGGGAGGTCTGGTCCGAAATCTGGCACATCAACGGGCCGATGCTTAATCAAGTGCTCTCCTCCGGCGTCGCCGCCTGGGCCGAAGACAAGCTCTTGAACCTCCATCGCCGGGGTTACCTTGAGGAGTGCTACTTCACCTATTCGTTCACCCCCGTTCTGGTCGAGACGGGGATTCCCGGCGGCATCTTTTGCGACTGCCAGGAAACCACCGAACGCGTCATTGCGGAGAGGCGGCTGCGGCTGTTGCGCGAACTGAGTGACACCGCAGCCGGCGAGAAGACCGCCGAAGGCGCCTGCAAGAGTGCCTGCGAGGTGCTCACACGCTACACTGCCGACGTCACCTTTGCGCTCCTGTATCTCCTGGAGCCCGGCGACAATGGCGCCACGCTTGCGGGCGCCACGGGGCTGCCGCCGGGTCAAGAGAATGCCCCGGTCAGGCTCGTGCCGGAGAGCACCGCCGCGAGTTTTCGCGATGCTCCGGGCGGAACGCCGCCTTCCGGCGGCAGCGTGCCGGGTGCCTCCGGCGCAGGTGCTCACGATTCCTGGCCCCTGGCCAGCCTCCCGCGCTCGCTCAAAAAGCAAGTGGTCCAACTCCCAACGGATGCCGAAGGCAGCCCCTGGCCCGAGGCCGGCCACACTGCCGTGCTGCTCCCGATTGCCGGCACCGGAGAGCAGCGTCCTTACGGACTGTTGGTCGCGGGCCTAAGCCCCCGCCGGGCGCTGGATGACGGCTACCGCGCGTTCCTGGACCTGGTTGCCGGCCAGATAGCCACCGCCATAACCAGTGCCCGCGCCTACGAGGAAGAAAAGAGGCGAGCCGAACGGCTTGCGGAGGTTGACCGCGCGAAAACGGCTTTTTTCAGCAACGTGAGCCACGAGTTTCGCACGCCGCTGACGTTGATTCTGGGTCCGCTCACGGATGAGCTGGCCGAGCAGGAGGCGGCGTTGCCGCCGGCCCGGCGCCAGCGCATCGAGGCCGCGCACCGCAACAGCCTGCGTCTGCTCAAACTGGTCAACACGCTCCTGGACTTCGCGCGCATCGAAGCCGGCCGCGTGCAGGCGGTTTATGAACCCACCGACCTGGCCCGGTTCACTGCCGACCTGGCCGGAAGCTTCCGCTCCGCCTGTGATCGGGCCGGGCTCTCCTTGAAGGTGGACTGCCCGCCGCTGCCCGAACCGGTCCACGTGGACCGGGAGATGTGGGAGAAGATCGTCCTGAACTTGCTCTCCAATGCTTTCAAATTCACGCTGGCGGGCGGCATCGCGGTCAGCCTTAAAGCGGCGGGCGACGCCGTGGAACTTGCCGTGCGCGATACGGGCGTCGGGATTTCACCCGGCGAGTTGCCGCGCGTTTTCGATCGATTCTATCGGGTCAAAGGCACAGAAGGCCGCACGCACGAGGGGACCGGCATCGGCCTGGCACTGGTGCGGGAACTCGTGGCCCTCCATGGCGGCCGTATCCGCGCCGCAAGTGTGCCCGGCCGGGAAAGCACCTTCACCGTGAGCCTCCCTCGAGGGACCGCCCACTTGCCCGCCGAACGGCTGGGGGCGCCCCGCACGATGGTTTCCACCGCGCTGGGCGCCGGGCCGTACGTCGAGGAAGCTCTGAGTTGGCTTCCCGCGGTCCCTGTGGATTCACGCGCGGCAGCCGATGAGAAGCTCCGGCCCGAGCACGTGCCGGCGGACACGGCGGAATCGTTGCCGCCACTGTCCGCCCAGGGGCCGCGCCCGCGCATCCTCTGGGCCGATGACAATGCCGACATGCGCGATTACGTCCGGCGGTTGCTGGGTGGCCGTTACGAGGTGGAAGCGGTCGCCGACGGCCAGGAAGCGATCGAGGCCGCGCGCCGGGAAGCGCCCGACCTGGTGCTCGCCGACGTGATGATGCCGCGGCTGGACGGCTTCGGCCTGTTGCACGAACTGCGCGCCGACGAACGCACCCGCGCGCTGCCGGTCATCCTGCTCTCCGCCCGCGCCGGCGAGGAGGCGCGCATCGAAGGGCTCAAGGCCGGGGCCGACAGTTACCTGGTCAAGCCCTTCAGCGCCCGCGAGTTGCTGGCCGTCGTCGGCGCCCAAATCGAGATGGCCCGCATGCGAGGCGAGGCGGAAGAACTCCGCCGCGGCCTGGCCAAGGCCCAGGCGCTGCAGGCGGCCAACATCGTTCTGCGCGACTCCCGCCGCGCCGCCCTCAACCTGATGGAAGACGCCGTGGCGGCGCGCCGACAGGCCGAGCAAGTCAGCGCGGAGCTGCGGCAAACGGAAGCCCAGTTGCGCGAAGCCCAGGCCAAACTCCAAGCCCACGCCGAGGAACTGGAGAAGACGGTGGCCTCGCGCACTGCCAGGCTCCACGAGACCATTGCCGAGTTGGAGCACTTCTCCTACGCCATCGTCCATGACCTGCGCGCCCCCCTTCGCGCCATGCAGGGCTTTGCCGAGATGATCGAGGAAGAGTGCGCCACCTGCGAGCACACCCTCAGCAAAGAGTTCTTCCGCCGCATCAAGACTGCCTCCAGACGCATGGACCAGTTAATCGCCGATTCCCTCAGCTACAGCAAAGCCGCTCGCCAGGAATTGACCCTCGAACCGGTGGACCTCTTCCAACTCCTCGACGGCCTGGTCCAAAGCTATCCGAACCTCCATCCCGACAAAGCCGACATCCGGCTCGATCCCAACTTGCCCACGGTTCTCGGCAACGAAGCCGCCCTGACGCAGTGCTTCTCCAATCTCCTGGGCAACGCCGTCAAATTCGCCAAAGCCGGCGTCAAACCCCAAATCCGTGTTTGGGCGGAATTGGCCCAAGGCCGGAAGACCCGAGAGAGCGCCGCAGGACCCGCAACGCGCAACATGCAGCTTGGGGCCGCCCCATCCTCACTCGACACTCGTCCCTCGACGCCCCCCTTTGTCCGGATTTGGGTCGAGGACAATGGCATCGGCATCCCGAATGCCTGTCTGCCCCGCATCTTCGACATATTTCAGCGCGCCTCCAAAGATCAGGAAGGCACCGGCATCGGTCTGGCCATTGTGCGCAAGGTGGCCCAGCGCATGGGCGGCGAGGTGGGAGTTGAGTCCGAGGAGGCCAAAGGCAGCCGTTTCTGGGTGGAACTGGCCAAGGCGCCTTAAGGACCGTCTCAAAACCCCCGATTCCAGACCTTTGTCGCCAACTTTGTCGCAACCTTTGTGGCGACAAAGGTTGCGACAAAGCAGACGACGAAGATTCGGAGTCGGAGTTTTTCGGACGCGCTCTTAGGGCCCGTGCTGGGAGCCCGGCCCGGCGGTGGAACGGGCGGCGCCTTTGGGTTTTTCTTTGCCCTGCTCGCTATAGCTAATCAAGGCGGCCCCGAGCATGATGAGCACCACGCCGGTCCAACGGAGGGCGCCCACGCGCTCGTGGAGAAACCACATCGCGGCGAAGGTTGCGAAGACGAAGCTCAAGGCGGTGAGGGGCCAGAGGAAGCTGATGTCGCTCTTGCCCATGAGGATGAGCAGGCAAACGAAGAAAAGGGCCTCGAAGAAGACGCCCAGGAGGACCTGCGGGCTGGCGGCGCCCGCCTTGATGACGCGGAGGATTTGGGAGGGGTTGACGGGGTTTGGCTGGCCGATACGGTCGATGCCTTTTTTGAGCAGGATGACGCCGGTGCTCTCGAAGACCAGCCCGATAAAGAGGATGAGAAGGAGTTTGACCATGTCACAAGTCCTGGTAACGGATCAGTTTGATGCCGAACTGCTCGACCTGCCGCCGCACGCGCGGGCTGATCAGGGCCTCGAATTCGTCCCGGGACGGGGCGCCGTAAGCACCAGCGGACAGAGGCCGCACGCGCGGGCTGATCAGGGCCTCGAATTCCTTACTAGATTCGCCGAGCGAGGGGTGGGAGTAAAGCTCCGAATCGCCGGCAGGCAGGCGCGGGAGCAAGCGGCTGACGTAGGCCTCGTCCACGCGCGCATTCTGGAGGAGGCCGAAGACCGCGCGGGTATGGCGCAAGGCCCGGCGTTTCAGGACCGGCCGGGCGCGCAGGGCCAGGAGGTGGAAGATGGCCGCGTGCGCCAGCCGGTAAGGGATGCGGCCCGAGGCCAGGCGCAGGTTCAGCCAGAACGGGTCGAAGGTCAGGCGCATGCGCTCCAGCCCGAGTTGCGCGGCATCCGTCATGAGGATGCGGAAGATGGTCGGGTGGAGGTGGAGATGGAGGTGGCCGTTAACGTGATCCAGGGTCAGGCCCGTGGCGCGGAACTTTTGGAATTGGGCGTGTATCTCGTTGCGCAATTGCCCGAGCAGGTCTCGCTGGAAAAAGAACCGCCATCCCGCCCGGACAGGGCCGGCGCCGAACTCCTGCCGGGCATTGACCAGGCCGGGGATTTTCTGGGGGGGCAGCGCCGAATGGCCGAAGAGGAGCGTCAGGTGCAAGCCCACGCCCAGCCGCGGATTCTCCCGCGCCAGTGCCACCGCCTCGTCCACCGCCGGTTCGTTCACCATCAGGCTGGCGCTGGTCAGGATGCCTTCGCGGTGGGCGTGGATGACGGCCTGGTTTATGGCCTCGGAGCGGCCGAAATCGTCGGCGTTGACAATCAGGCGTCGCGGTGCGGCGGATGGGGTCATAATCCGTTTTCTCCGTCTCCTCCTGTTCCGGCCGGTTATTCATTTCCGGCTCCATAATTTGGCGCAACGGCGCCGGAGAGGAAGCGGCGCCAGGCGTCGAGGAGGAGGAGAATTTTCTGGCCTTTGCCGAGGCGGACAGGGTTGGGGCCGAAGACGTTGAACCGTTGGTGTTCGAGCTTGCGCAACAGGCGCCAATAGACCGAGCCCATTAATTCGGCGGCGACCATGGCGCGGCGGTCCAGGGCGGGCAGGGTCTGGCGGGCGAGTTGGTAAAAGTGACGGGCGCGCAGGGCGGCGCTGCGGGCCAAATCGAAGAACCGCTCGGAGTATTCGCCCCGCAGGATCTCCTCCGGCGCGACGCGGCAGCGGGCCAATTCGGCGAGGGGCAAATAGATGCGGCCGCGCAGGGCGTCGGTCCGGACGTCGCGCAGGATGTTGGTGAGTTGGAGGGCCTTGCCGAGGAACACAGCGTAATCGCGGCAGGCGGGGTCGCGGTAGCCAAAGATCTCAATGCTCAACAGGCCGACGACCGAGGCGACCCGGTAGCAGTAGGCATCCAACTCCTCCCAGGTCTGGTAGCGGAGGATGTCGAGGTCCATCTCCACGCCGCAGAGCAATTGGTCGAACTGCTCGAAGGGCAGGCGGTATTGGCGGATGACGGGTTGGAGTTCGCGGCTGAGGGCCAAATGGGGGCTTTGGGTCCCGCAAACCCGGCGCAGGTCGGCGCGCCAGGCGGCCAGGCGCTCCCGGCGCTCCTGGACCGGAAGGGTCAGGTCATCGGCGATGTCATCCACCTGGCGGCAGAAGGCGTAGAGGGCGCACATGCCCTCCCGTTTGGCTTTGGGCAGGAGCACAAAGGCCAACGCCAGGTTCGAGGCGCTTCTGCGGGTGATCGTCCGGCTCTGTTGCATCGGGCTAAGTGGTGATGAACCTAAACACGATGACGTTCGTTGCGTCCCATTTGGCTTGTGATGGCCGCTAAGCCGGTGAATCGCCGGGCGGCTTGTCGGCGCGGATGGGAGGCAAACCGCCGGTCTCAGCGAGCGTCGGGTTGCGCGGGCGGTGCTCGCGCCGCCGGCGCCGGTGCCGGGTTCCGGCGGACTTCTCCTCCTCCCCGTCTTCATCATCGAGGCCGGCATCCGGATTCATGCCCGATCGGTCTGACTGTTGAGCGTCATGATGATGATGATGAGCATGATGGTGGCCATGGTGGTGATGGCGCCGGCGGGGCTTGCGGATGGCCACCGCCCAGAACAAGACCAGGAGGATGATCAAAGCCAAGGCTCCAAAAACCACCCAAACGTCGAGCCGCGCCCCCGCGGTCCAGCCTTTGCTGCCGGAGAGGTCCTCAGGGGCTATCTCAGCGAACCAAATCAGGATTCTATTCATGACAAAGTCTCTTTGCCGTCGGGGGGGAGCGGTTCTTCGTCCGGCTCAGTTCCGGCGGAAATGTTCAACCGCTGCATGCGATAGCGGAGGGCATGGCGGCTGATTTTCAACTGTTCGGCGGTCTTGGCCAGGCTAAAATGGTTCTGCTCGAGGATGCCGCCGATAAGCTCCCGCTCGAAGTTGGTCATGATTTCGTCCAGCGACTCGCCGAAGGGGGAGCGGGAGGCGGCGGGACTTTTATGGAGGCGGGCCTCGAGTTGAAAATCGGGCAGGCTGTTGGCCTGGATTTCGGCCGTGGTTTCAAGGATGAGGGCGCGCTCCATGACGTTGCGCAACTCGCGCACATTGCCCGGCCAGTGGTGGGAGAGCAGCTTCTGGCGGGCGGCACGGGAGATGGAACGGCTGGTCTTGTTCATCGAGACGCCGAAGGTCTTCAGGAAATACTCGGCCAGGATAGCGACGTCCTCGCCCCGTTCGCGCAGCGAGGGAAGGCGCAACTGGACGACATTGAGGCGGTGAAAGAGGTCCTCGCGAAACAAGTCGGCGCCGATGGCGGCGATGATGTCGCGGTTGGTGGCCGCCAGGAGCCGGACATTGACCCGCAACTCCTGGGTGCCGCCCACGCGCGTGAACGAGCCGTCCTCCAGGAAGCGGAGCAGCTTGGCCTGGAGCGGGCGGCTCATGTCCGCGATCTCATCCAGGAAGATCGTGCCGCCGTCGGCCTCCTCGACGCGGCCGGGCTTCTGCCTGTGGGCGCCGGTGAAGGAGCCTCTTTCGTGGCCGAAAAGTTCGCTTTCCAGGAGCGTCTCAGGGATGGCGGCGCAATTGATGCGCACATAGTTGGCCTGGCGGCGGCTGCTTAGGCTGTGGAGTGCTCCGGCCACCAATTCCTTGCCCGTGCCGCTCTCGCCCAGGATCAACACCCGGGCGTCCGTGGGCGCCACCGTTTGAATGAGCTGCCGCAACTCGCGCATCTTGGGGCATTCGCCGACGATCTGGTCCAGGCGGTAGGTTTCGCCGGCGCGCGCCCGCAGCCGGGCGTTCTCCTGCAAGAGACGGTAACGCTCGGCGCAACGGTCGATGGCGTGCAGCAGCTCCTCCGGCTCGAAGGGTTTGGCCAGGTAGTCCATGGCCCCGGCCTTGATGGCCTCGACCGCCAGCTTCGAGGTCGCAAAGGCGGTGATCATCAGCACGGGCAACTCGGGCCACTGCCCCCGGGCCTTCGTCAGAAACTCATACCCGCTCATCCCCCCCAGGCGCGCATCGGTAATGACCATTAAGAACTCGTCCCGCTCCAGCAGGCCCAAAGCCCCCTCCGCCGACTCGACCGCCCGCACCGCATAGCCCTCGTCCACCAGCATCGTCTGGAGGGACAGACGCATGTTCTTCTCGTCATCGACCACGAGGACCGGTGGAAGGGCGATGCTCATTTGATTTGCTTTGCCAATGTCATCAAAGTCTTGGCGGGGAACATTAATATGAAACGGGCGCCTTTTCCAAGCTCTGATTCAACCCGCACGGTGCCGCCATAGAGTTCAACATTGTGCTTGACCGTGGCTAAACCCAGGCCGCTGCCCTTGTCCTTGGTCGTATAGTAGGCCTCGAAAATCTGCTCGCGCCTGTCGGGCGGGATGCCCGGACCGTCGTCGCTGACAGTCACCTCGATGGAATAATTATTGCGGCACCGGGCGCGGACGAACACATTGCCGCCCCGGCCATCCAGGGCCTCGCGGGCGTTTTGTAGCAGGTTGACGAAGGTTTCCGACACATGCCGCCGCAGCATCAGCAGCGGCGGAAAGTCCGTCCCATACTCCCGATGCACGACGACGGGGTAACCGGCCGCCCGGGGAAAGACCCGCTCGATGGCAGAGTCCAACTCCTCGGTGACGCTCAGTTTCTCCACGCGGCCCTCGCTCAACTGCGCGTACCCCATGATGTCCGTGATGATGCGGTCGGAGCGCCCGACTTCCTCCTGGATGATTTGGATTTGCTCGGGGCTGACGGGACGGTGCTGCTTGAGGGCGCGCTGGATGGAGTAAGCGGCATTATTGATGACGGCCAGCGGGTTCTTGATCTGGTGCGCAAACTCGGCGGCGAGCCGGCCGGCGGCGTGCAACTGCCCCTCGCGCAGGGCGGCCTCGCGCGCCTCTTCCTCCGCCTTGCGCTGGCGCTCGATCAACACCTGCACGCCGTAGGAACACGCCGCCATCAGCACCAGCAGCGCCAACCGCACCAGCAGCGGTTCAGCCTGGCTCTGCAGCTCGATGGCCGTCCAGCGGCCTTCGTAAGTCCGGTTTTCCACCCTGTTGGTGGCCACCAGCGAAACGGGGCCTGGCCGAGTTCCGGCCAGAGCGGCCGGCACGCGATTAGTCAGGGCAGAGGAGCCGGACCTCTCAACGAAGGGCTGTGAGACGGGCGGGGGCGTGAGCGGGACGGACGGTGAGGGCGCCTTCCGGCGCGCCTCCTGCGCCCGCCCGTCGGCCCGGCGCTCGCTTTCTTTGGTTCGGGCCTCCGCAACATGGGCTCTCAGATACAACTCGCGCTTAAGCTCGGCCCGATGCACCTTTTGCTCGTTTTCCTCCGCTCGGGCCTGTGCCTCGAGGCTGCTCGCAACGTCCGTGAGAATCATGCCGGTCATGACATAACAGGTGATGATCGTGAAATGCAGCGCCAGTTGCGAAGTTGCGCGCGGCACGCCCACGGCGCTGCGCACGATGAGGGCCAGGAACAGCCAATAGGAAAAACTTTGATAGCCCGCCGTGAACACGGTGAGCGCCGAAAGCAGGATGATATCCAGCAAGCCGGAGATGAACACCGCCCACTGGACCAGGCCCAGCGGCAGCCGCCGCAACGCCAGCAGCACCCCTGCAATGACCACGTTGGCGGGGACGTAGTACCACAGGAAATAGCGAGTCCACTCGTCCACATCCACATTCAGTTCCCTGATTGCCTCTTTGATCCAGCCGTTAAAGAAGGGAAACATGAGCATCACAATGCCCGCCGCCTTGAAGGGCAGGATGATATACCGCTCCATGGTGGTCACCCGCCGGAGCAGTTGCTCGGCCTCGGGGGTCGGGATTTCGAGCAAGGCCACCCCTTTGTGGAAAAGACGAGCGCAGGCCCGCATCAGGCCGCCCAGGGGGCTTTGGCCCATCCAACGCGACGCGTCTTGGTTCATTTTCGACCTATCCGGAAGCTCCGGCAGCGGCAGCAGTGAGCAGTTCCCACGCGCGCGCCGCCACTTTCTCCACCGGCCACAACCGGCCCACGCCTTCGTATCCGCACGAGAGCAGGCCCTCGTCCGGGCCGATGAATTCCACACCGCGCGACTTGAGGGCGGCCACGTTTTGCTGCGTTGCCGCGTGCAGCCACATTTTGCCGTTCATGGCCGGCGCGACCAGGATGCCGGCCCGGGGATTGAGCGCCAGGGCCACGCAACTCAGCGCATCGTCTGCCAGGCCGTGCGCCAGCTTGGCAATGGTGTTAGCGGTTGCCGGGGCGATGAGCAGGAGGTCTGCCTCGTCGGCCAGCTTGATATGCGTGGGCTGCCAGCCCTCCGTCTCGTCATAGAGGTCCGTCACCACCGGGTTGCGCGAGAGCGTCTTGAACGGCACCGCCGTCACAAACTGCAGCGCATCCGCGGTCATGATGACCCGCACGGCACAACCCTGCCTGGCCAGGCAACTGGCCAGATCCACCGCCTTGTGGGCGGCAATCGAACCCGTCACGCCCAATACAACGTTTTTGCTCATTTGTTAAACTGTTGTTAAACTGTTTTGATCCTGCCGCCGGTCATGTTTCACAATTCGGGCGGGGACATTCGAGCGCAGCGCAGGTTCTCAGCCTCGACAATGGCGAGCATCCGCCGCAGGTCCTCGGCGATGCTGTCGCTCAGAATCAGGTAATCAAAGTGTCTCCACTGGGCGATCTCCTGCCGGGCCAGGCCCAAGCGTTTCTGAATGACCCCGGCGGCATCGGTGCCGCGTTTGCGGAGCCGCTCTTCCAGCGTGGCCACCGAGGGGGGCGTCAGGAAGACCGAGACCAGCGCCGGCGCCAGTTCGGGGTCCTGGCGCGCTCGCTGGCGGAGGGTGGCTGCGCCCTGGACGTCCACGTTGAGCAGGACGTTCTTGCCCTGCCGCAGTTTGCCGAGCACTTCGGACTTCAGGGTGCCGTAGCTGTAGCCATAGACGGTGGCGTGTTCGAGGAAATCGCCCGCCAACTCGCGCCGGAGGAAGGAGGCTGCATCCAGAAAATAATAATCCACGCCGTCCTGCTCGCCGGCGCGGGCCGGACGCGTGGTGCAGGTGATGGCCCGCGTGATCTCCGGCCGCGCGGCCAGCAACTGCCGGCACAGGGTCGTCTTGCCCCCGCCCGAGGGCGCGGAGATCACCACCAGCAACGGGCTCGCCGCCTGTGGCGTGCTTTTGGCTTGGGAGTCAGCAGTCCTCATTTTCGATGCGACGTCCGAAACAGGCGAAGCGCCTGGAATGCATGCCGCATGGCGGCACTTCGACCTTCGACCTTCGACCTTCGGACTTGGCGTGGCGTCATCATTCGACATTCTGGGCTTGTTCGCGGAACCGCTCCAACTCGGCCTTGAGCGTCACTACGTCGCGCGAGATCGTGCTGTCGTTGGCCTTGGCGCCGATGGTGTTGGCCTCCCGGTTCATTTCCTGGGCCAGAAAGTCCAGCATGCGGCCGACCGGCTCTGCGGACTTCAGGCAGTCATCGAACTGTTGAAAATGGCTCTGGAGCCGGGTCAGTTCTTCGGAGATGTCGGAGCGGTCGGCAAAATAGACGACCTCCTTGAGGAGGCGATCGTCCTCGAGCCCTGGCGCCTCCAGTCCGGCGCTGCGGATGCGCTCGACCAACTGTGCGCGGTAGCGTTTGGCCACGTTGGGGGCGTGTTTCCCGATGCGGGCCGCGGATTTGCGCATGAGCGCAACGCGCCGGGCCAGGTCCCGCCCCAGGGCGGCCCCTTCCCGCTCCCGCATCTTGAGCATCTGCGCCACCGCCTGCTTGAGGGCCTTCTCTACCGCCGGCCAGAAATCCTCCTCTATCGCGAGTTGTTCGTCGGTTTGAAAAACCCCGGGCGCCCGGACGAGGTGGTCGAGCGTAACCGGCCCGGGCAGGCCCAGGCGCTTGGAGAGCCGGGTCAATTCCCGCGCGTAGGCTTCGGCCATCGGCACATTGAGGTGCATCCGCGCCGAAAGCTCGCTGGTCCCGGCGTGCAGCGAGACCCGCACCGTGAGCCGGCCCCGCGCGATGCAATTGTTGATGAGGTCGCGGATTTGCGCCTCCAGCAACTCCATCTCGCGCGGCAGGTTCACGGAAATCTCCGTCTGCTTCCGGTTCACCGAACTCAATTCCACGGTGACCTTGAAGCCGTCCTGGGAGCATTCCCCGCGCCCATACCCGGTCATTGATTTCATCAACAACCGAGTATGCGGGAAAACGGCCTTCCACGCTAACGAAATCTAGCCCGGGGGGAAAAACGGAAATCCGAAATAAACCGCTAATCCACGCTAATCCACGCTAATAAAAAGCCCATTAGCGAAGATTAGCGGTTGAGGATTTCGGCCTTCGGCCTTCAGCCTGACTTCAGCACAGCCTTGGCGATCAGTCGTCCTTGAGCCGGCCCACCTCGCGGAAGAGCTTGAGCGGCACGCGCGCGACCGCGTGCATCTGGCCGTCCATGCTCACCTGGAACTCGATGCCGGTGCCTTGGGCTTCCACCTTGGCCAATTTGTCTTTCACGGCGTCCGGGATCGCCGGATTGCCGGAGACCACCCGGCCGATGAGGCCCAACAAATTCACGTCCCCGGCCAGGCAAGTCCCTTTCTCCAGTTTCAAGGCCCATTTCCGGCTGGATTTAGCGTCGCCTCGTTCGAGCAGTTCTTTCATCCGACCCGCTGAGGCCGCCAGCAATCGGTCCCCTTTAATCGCATAGTCGATCTCCATTTTCCCCTCGGGATAGAATATCTGAAGCTGCTCCTTTTGGCCGGGCATCTTGAAGAGCGGGTTGTCCAGGTTGAGTGTCACCGAGAGCCGATCTACCGGGACGCCATTGATGGTTTCGTGCTTCTCGAGCACGCTGGCGGCGGTATACATTTTGTCTTTGCCGACGAATGCCTGGAAGTCGTTGGTCATGAGGCGCTTGGCCTGGGCGTAGAGTTCGGCCACGTTGCCCCCCGGAAAGCGGTAGCTGAAAGCAAGGCTCATTTTGTCTTTCAGATCCATCGAGCCGGCCATGGCCACGGGCAGCATCTTCGGGAGTAAATCCTCGAAGTCTTTGAGCAGTGCGCTATTGGTCTCCGCGTTCTGCAGTTGCAACCACAGCGGGATCATCTTTTGCGCCAGCTTCTGCACCCAAGGCTCGTTGCCGATATATCCCGCCATCGAGAAAAGGCCGTCCGGCTCGACCCAATTCAGGTCCTGCGCCGTCACTTCGCCCGCCGGGGCTTTGAGCCAGCTTGCCAGGTCAGTGCCGGGCTTGGCGGTCACGGATTCCTCCACCGCGAGCGCATCGGGCGAGAGGTCCAGCCGGAGGGTTAGCCCCTGTAACCCCGCCAGGAATGTATCGATGACATCAAAGTAGGCGGCCAGGATGCTCTGGATGGTGGCCGGGCTGGGACCGCCCTCCGTCCCGGTATTCTGCGCAGCCATCGCCGCGCTCATCGCCATCTTGCCGAACGCCAACCCGGCGACCGCCTTTTCCCGAACCGGGTCGCTCACGTTGAGCTTCAATTCCAACAGCCGCGTTGGCCTCGCCACCGCTTCGGCCTTCCATTGATCCAGGGCCGACTTCTCCCCTTCCGAGAGGGAGGCGGAGTCCCGGAACACGATCAGGCCGACGCCGCTCCCCGCTTGGCTCCACTCCATGCCTTTGGCCCGCAGCACCCCAGCGGGACTCAAGCTCTCCTTGAACTGCGCCACGTCCTCGACCGGCGCTTTGATGGCCAGCAAAGGCGGCTGGCTGCCTTCTCCGTACCAGAGGGCGATTTCCCACGGACGTTGGGCGTCCAGCGCCGTGAGGTTCGTGATCCCCAGGCTCTTGCTGAATTCCAGCCCGTGATCCACTGCCTCCTTTGGAGCCAGGTTGGCCGCCAACCGGCTCAAAGCGTTCGTGAAGTCCGTATAGCTGCGCACACTCAGTCTGGCCAGCGGTTGCTCGGCGGCCGACGCCGCCGATACCGCCAGAACCACCGCCCACACAAAGACATTTTTCGTCAATTTCATAATATCCGAGCACGGTTGAACTGCATTCCTAGGTTTCTCGATCATCTGCCACCGCACCGCCCATCATACCGGCCTCACAGGCCATGCGCCACTACAATCGCGAGGCAATTGTGGAAAGGATGCGCCTCTCCTCCGTTGAAAAGTGATCTCTTTTCAAACCGGCAGTCATGATGCATCATCTGTTCCCGGTTTATGAAAAATCACATTTTGGATTCAGGCAATGTCAACCGTCGCGAGGTCATTAAGTGGTCGAGTGCCGCGCTGGGTGCGGCCGCACTTGCCGGGCTGGCCTCGGTTCGCGCCGCGCGCGCGGCCCAACCCTGGCTGCCGCCCCCGCCTCGCGGGTTGGTCAAGAAGGGCGATGTCATCCTGTTCCAGGGCGATTCGATTACCGACGCGGGCCGGAGCCGGGAGAAGGCCGGCGAAGCCAATAATCAGGCGGCGCTAGGCTCGGGTTATGCCTGGCTGGCGGCGGCGGAATTGCTGGTCAATCGGCCGAACGACGGTTTGAAGGTCTATAATCGCGGGATTAGCGGCAACAAGGTGTTCCAACTCGCCGAGCGGTGGCAGAGCGATTGCCTGGAGCTCAAGCCGAGCCTGCTGAGCGTTCTGGTTGGGGTGAACGACTTGTGGCACACACTGGACGGCAAGTACCAGGGCACGGTGGAGATTTATGAGCGCGACTATCGCGCGCTGCTGGAGCGCACCCGCAAGGCCCTGCCGAAGGTGAAGCTGGTGGTTTGCGAGCCGTTCGTGCTGCGTTGCGGGGCGGTGAATGAAAAGTGGTTTCCCGAATTCGACGGCTACCGCGCCGCCGCCAAACGCGTGGCCAGGGCGTTGGGCGCAACCTTTATCCCTTTCCAGTCGATGTTCGACGAGGCCGTCAAGTACGCCAGCCCGGCCCATTGGGCCGGCGACGGCGTCCACCCCACCTCGGCGGGCGCCTCGCTTATGGCTTATGATTGGCTCAGAGCGGTGGCAGGGCGAGGTGCGTGAGCGCCAACGCCAAAGAGGTTCTTGCCGTTGTCATTTTCTGCATCACCTATCTGTTGATCAGCGGACGGCAGTTGAAGGTCCTGCCGCTGAACCGGCCGGCTGCCGCCTTGCTGGGAACGGTTCTGATGGTTGCCTGTGGCGTTTTGACGCCCGAGCAGGCCTACCGCGCGGTCGATTACGATACACTGGTGTTGCTGCTGGGGATGATGCTCATTTCCTCGTACCTCTTCATGGCCGGGTTTTTCGATTGGGCAGCCGAGCGGATTTTGCGCCAGGCCAAGACTCCGCAGGCGCTCCTGGTCTCCCTGATCTTCGCCTCGGGCATCCTGTCGGCCTTGCTGGTCAATGACGTTATCTGCCTGATGCTCACGCCGCTGGTGGTGACGGTCATCGCGCGAGGCAGGCTGCCGCTCCTGCCCTACCTGCTGGCCCTGGCAATGGGCGCCAACCTGGGCAGCGTGGCGACGCTGGTAGGCAATCCCCAAAACATGATCATCGGCCACCTCTCGAAGATTCCGTTCCTCCGATTCTCAGCCTCCCTGGCGCCGGTGGCGCTTGCGGGATTGGCAATTCAGTATGCAGTCCTGCGCATCGGTTTCCGGAAGACTCTGAGCCAGGCAACCGTCCAATCCTCCGAGGCGCGCCCTCGCGCATTGGACCGCCGCCTGCTGATCCTGACCTTGGTTGTGTTGGTGCTCGTGTTCATCGGCTTTGCGGCCGGGCTGAATCTGTCCTGGACCGCCCTGGCGGGCGGAGCGCTGCTCATGGTCCTGGCCCGACGGGACACGCATGAAGTGCTCAAGCTGGTGGACTGGCATTTGCTTGTTTTCTTCGCGGCCCTGTTCATCGTCGTTGAAGGCCTTGGAGGAACGGGTCTGCCCGACCAGGTTTACCAGAAGGTGCGCGGCGTCTTCGGTTCGTCGGTCCAAAGCCAGGCATGGAACCTCGCCTGGTTTTCCGAGGCCGGGTCGAATGTGTTCTCGAATGTGCCGTTCATTCTGGTGGCGGGCAAATGGGTCAACAATTTTGCGCAACCCGAGCTGATGTGGAAGGTCATGGCCCTGGCCACCACGTTCGCGGGGAACCTCACGATTGTCGGTTCGGTCGCCAATATCATTGTCGTCGAATCCGCCCGCGCCCACGTCGAAATCGGCTTTTGGGATTATGCCCGGTATGGCATCCCGGTGACGATTCTGACGACGGTGGCCGGAATGGTCATCCTGACGTGGCTGGGTTAGGCGACGGCTCAGGGGTGCCGGGTGTCGAGGGTCGGGTGATTTCACACGCCAGTCGCCGATCATTAAGACCGCCGCTTCAACGCGGTGTAGGCATGCGGCCAGCCGTCGCAGCCGTTTCAACAGCTCTCCGCGCTCCCAGCCAAACCGTTGAAACGGTTGCAGCGCTCCAGGCGCCTCTTTTACACCGGGCTGAAGCCACGGTGTTAATGACGCGTCTCGCGGGCGTACGGAACACCCGGGCTAAGGCCTTGCGCCCGCCCACTCCGGATGTTCCATAAAGGCGTAGCAGAGCAGGTGGCAGACACCCATTTGCGCATCTTCGACCCGGCCGTAATGGGTGTCGTTGATGACGATGACCTGCTCGGCAATCTCCGCCATGCGCCCGCGCTTGGCCCCGACCAGGGCGATGGTCCGCAGACGGTTCGTGCGGGACCATTCCAGCGCCTTGACGCAGTTGGGCGAGTTGCCGCTGACGCTCAGGGCCAGGGCAACGTCCCCGGGACGGGCGTAGTTTTGCAATTGGCCAACGAACACGTCTTCGTACGCGTAATCATTGGCCAGGGCGGTCATCCAGCCCACGTTATCGTTGAGGGAGAGAATCCGAAAGCGCCGGTTCAATTTGTCCGAGGCGCCTTTGCCGAGGTCGGTCGCGAAATGAGAGGCGTTGACGGCGCTGCCGCCGTTGCCGAAGACAAAAACCTGCCGGTCCTCCACGAGGGCTCCGCGCAGCATCTCGATGAGTTCTTCCACCGCGCCCGGGGGGATGGAATCCAGGGCGGCTTTCTGGGCCTTGATATAATCGCCAATCCATTGCTTCATGAGCAGGGAATATGCCTCAAGGGGCTGGGAATGTCAGGAAGAATTCTTCTTCCTCACGCAGTCCTGGCCAGGGTCAAGGCCCCGACCGGCACGGCATCCTCGCCCAGGGCGGCCAGGGCCAGGACGGGGCCAGGGGAGAATACCTCCATGATGAACCGAGAGAGCGCGTCTGCGACAGCGGCCCGCAATGGCTCGCCGACGCCGGACAAACCGCCGCCCATTACTATGATCTGGGGATGAAACAGGTGAACCACATGCGAGAGTCCGAATGCGAGGTCCTCGGCGGTCTCGAGCAATATCTGTTGAGCGCCGGGATCGCGTTGTTGCAATGCGGCGGCCAGGTGCCTGGCTTCACCGCCCTTGAGGCCGCCGGCCAATCGAGCCAGCACCCCTTGCGGGGCCTGCCCGTTCAACTCGCGGATGCGCGCGTCCACTGCCCAGCCTGAGCACCGGGCTTCGACAATCGTTCCCTGGCGATCGAGCCGGACGTGGCCAATCTCCGCCTCGCCCGGAGCCGCGCCATGATAGATTTGGCCGTCCACGGCCAAGCCGCCGCCCACGCCGCTGCCCAGAGTGATGTAGAAGACGGGGTTGAAACCCACGCCCGCCCCGTGGCTGGCTTCCCCCAAGGCGCCGACATTGGCGTCGTTGTCCACCGGCACCGGGACGCCGGCCAGTTTGCCGAGCCAGGAGCCGAGGTCAAATCCCGACCACCCTTCGACCTGGTGGGAGCGGCAGATCCTGCCCGTCTTCCAATCCACAGGCCCGCCAAAGCCCACGCCGATCGCCCGGACTTGCCCAAGGCGCATCAACTCGGGCAAGGACTGGCGAATCTGGCCGCGAATTCCCTCGGCGCCGGAGGCGGGGTTCACGTCGAGCTTCCGCCGGTGGAAGATCTTTCCCGTTTCATTGCCCAGGACGAGTTGGAGCTTGGTGCCGCCGATTTCGATGCCGATATATGAAGACATGGGGTCTGGCTAACTGAAGTACTCCGGTTCATTTCCCGGCTTCCACTTGATGTTGCAGCCCATACTGGGTTTCTGCTTAGGCGAAACCGGCTTGCCGGCCAGCACCGCATCCAGGGCGGCGCGCAGGTCCTTGCCCGTGACGGGGATTTTGTTGCCGGGCCGGCTGTCGTCCATTTGGCCGCGATAGACCAGGCGCTGGTTGCTGTCGAACAGGAAGAAATCCGGGGTGCAGGCGGCGCGGTACGCGCCGGCGACCTCTTGGGTCTCGTCGTAGAGATACGGGAAGAGATACCCGGCCGCTTTAGCTTCAGCCGCCATCAAGGGCGGGCTGTCGGCGGGGTAATTCACCACGTCGTTCGAGTTGATGCCGACGATGCCGACCCCGCGCGGGAGATAGTCGCGGGCCAATTGAGCCAGGCCGGCGCGAATGTGCCTCACGTAAGGACAATGATTGCACATAAACATCACCAAGAGCGCTGGGGGCCCCTTGAAATCTGAAAGAGAAACGATTCTGCCGTTCGTATCGGGCAACCGGAAATCCGGCGCTGCGGTTCCCAAAGGGAGCATTGTGGAATTTGTGGCAACCATAGCCAAATGTTCTTCGCCCCGGCGCGGATGTCGAATAAAAAATCTTTCGGATTTCGGATTTCCTTCGGATTTCGGATTTTGTTAGGCCCTTGACGGCGTTGGCGGTTTCCGGGCAGAGTCAGGGTATGTACAAGTTAATCGGAGCGGACGGCAAGGAGTATGGACCGATCACACCCGAGGTGTTGCGCCAGTGGATAGCCGAGGGACGGGCTGATGCCCGGACGCGGGTGCTTGCCGAAGGCACGGCCGAATGGAAGGTCTTGGCGGAAGTGCCGGAACTCTCGGGACTGTTGGCGGCGACTCCCACAGCGGCCCCGCCTTACGCCGCCATGCCCGGAGTTGAGAAGCCCAGGACCAATGGGCTCGCCGCGACCGGCATGATCATGGGCATCCTGGCCGTGACGTGCGCGTTTTGTTGTCATGGACTGCCCTTCAATGTGCTCGGCATCATCTTCTCCGCCATCGGCCTGTCGCAAATCAACCAGGACCCAGCGGGGCAACGAGGCCGTGGCATGGCCATCGCGGGCCTGGTGCTTTCAATCATAAGCATCCTTCTGGCGGTCATGTTCCTGATATTAGGCGTGGCTTTGAACACCTCCGATATCATGCGCCGCCTCGGGACGCTGCCACACTAGAACAGAATCCGATTGAATACGACGAGCGTTATTTGTGGGATTGAGTTCCAGGCGCCCTTTCGGGACGCCTGGGCTTTGCACGCCAGCGGCGCGCCGGCACATCAGCCCAGGGCAGCGCCCCACTGCCCCGGACTTTGGGTGACAATGGGTGTTCCGCGAACCGTTCCTCCTCCCCCCGGCCCTCTCCCCGAGGGAGAGGGAGAATGCTCGGCCGCCAGTCGGCGAATCCGAGGATCGAAGGGGCTATTCTCGGGATGTCCCTCCGGGACAGAGCTTCGAGGCGACCCCGCGTGAACATTCACGTCAAACCTAGCCCGACACCCGAACCGTTACCGAATCTCCCTTCACCACTTGAACGCTCACTTAAACAGCCAGATCCATTTGCGCGCCCGGATTCTGCTGTGGCCCTGTGTGCTAATCGCCGTGCTGGCGGTGGCGGCGGGCGTGGTGCTCTTCCGATTCGATCCGAGCGGGTCTCCATTTTATCCAACCTGCCAGTTTCATCGGCTGACCGGCCTGCAATGTCCCGGCTGCGGTTCGTTGCGCGCGATGCACCAATTGTTGCATGGCCGCGTGGCGGCCGCTTTCCATTTCAACGCCTTGCTGGTGGTGTCCCTGCCGCCGCTGGCATGGTGGGGCGCGCGCATGATGATTCGCCTCCGCAACGGCCGGCCGCTGGCCGATGGCGTTCGCCCCGCCTGGCTCTGGTGCGCGCTGGCTGCAACCCTGGCCTTCGGCGTTTTACGCAATCTGGCCCTGTCCCAACTGGCCTGGTTCGGCCTCCAGCCCTGAACAGACACAATCAAGAATATGTACAAAATCATCGGGGGAGACCGACGTGAATATGGACCGGCAACTGTCGAAGAGGTGCGCCAATGGATAGCCGAGGGCCGGCTGAGCAGCCAGAGCCTGATCAAGCTTGAAGGCACCGGCGAATGGAAGCCGCTGTCGGCGTATCCGGAGTTCGCCGGGGCCTTGGCAGCGCAGCCCCGCTACAGTTCGGCGCCGTCCTTGGACGCCAGGTCCTGGCCGGCGGAGGTCCCGGCGCGCCGTCCCGAGGTTGGGGTGGGTGATTGTCTGGCGCAGTCCTTGGGCCTGCTGCTCAATAACCTGGGTCTGCTCCTTGGGGCCACCTCGCTGGTGTGGCTGATCGAGATGCTTTGCCAGAGTTTCCGGCCTGCCGGCATGGTGTACCTGGTGCTGCACGGGGTCTTTTACGGCGGGCTCTCAATGGTCTTTCTGAACCGCCTGCGGGGCCGGCCTGCTTCGATTGGAGATGTTTTCGGCGGCTTTCGCCACGGTTTTGCGCAACTCCTGCTGGCCGGGTTTGTCAGCTTCCTGCTGGCGTGGCTTGCGTCGGCTTGCTGCATGGTCGTGCCGGGGGTTTACCTGTTCGTGGCCTGGCTGTTCGGCGTGCCGCTGGTGGCCGACAGGGGCCTGGAATTCTGGTCGGCAATGGAACTGAGCCGGCGCACAGTCACTCGAGTCTGGTTCCACGTGTTTGCGTTGTTCGTGCTGGCGTTCCTGCCGACGCTCGTGATGTTCATTTTCATGGAGGTCAAGATAACCATGGCAATGCTCCCTGTGATGCAGAGCGCGCTCGCGCCGGGGGCGCCACCCGACCTCACTCGGCTGATGGACATGCTCGCCCACGCCCCGCAAGCCGCGAAGATTACCCCGGCCTTCCTGCTCGCCGCCAAGCTGGTTCTGCTGTTCAATTTGCCCTTTGGCCTCGGCGCCCTGTTGGCTGCCTATGAGAGTCTCTTTGGCACTCGGCCCGCGCCGGCCCCTTAGCCGGCAGACGGCCTGGGGCTGCCTGACGACCAACCTGGCGCTGCCGGGTCTTGGCTCGCTGGTGGCCGGGCGCATCTCCGGCTACTCGCAAGCCGCCCTGGCCCTCGGGGGCATGGGCCTCACCATGGCGTTTGGGGTGCGCTTCATGCTGTGGTTTGCGGCAAACTGGGCGCGACTCCATGACCCCGAGGCCGATCCGGTTGCGGCCCTGCTGGAGATGTGGGTGGCAGGAGGCCTCCGCTGGGCGCTGCTCGGTATTGCACTCTTCGCCCTGGGCTGGCTCTGGGCTTTGGCCACCAGTCTGGGCCTCCTGCGCGCCGCCAAACGAGAGGAAGCGTCACGGGCGCCGCCGCGGCTGCTCTGACCCGCAGCAACGTCGTGGAGCGCGCGGAGCGTGCGGAGCATGGCCGGGCAGATGCAGGGCGACGGATAGATCGTCCTGGAAGTTGCTTCCAGGCCGGCGCGGTCATATAATCAATCTGACCGGCGTTTGTGGCATACGGCGCAACTATGTTATCCGAGCAGTGCATTCTCGCAATCGATCAAGGCACCACCAGTTCGCGGGCTATTCTCTTCGACCACGAGGGGAGAATCCGCTCGATAGCGCAGCGGGAATTCACGCAATTCTACCCGCAACCGGGCTGGGTAGAGCATGACGCGGCGGAGATCTGGTCAAGCCAGGTTGGGATGATGGCCGAGGCCCTGGCCCGCGCGGGGCTCGAGGGCAACGCCGTGGCCGCCATCGGGATTACCAACCAGCGCGAGACAACCATCGTTTGGGATCGGCAATCCGGCGAACCTGTTTACCGAGCAATTGTGTGGCAGGACCGGCGCACAGCGGGGTTGTGCCAGGAGTTGAAAAAAGACGGGTTGGCCGGGTTGATTCAAGCCAGGACCGGGTTGGTGCTCGACGCTTACTTCTCGGCGACGAAGCTGAGATGGATTTTGGACAACGTGAAGGGCGCGCGCAAACGCGCCGAGGCAGGCAAGCTGGCCTTCGGAACGGTGGACGCCTGGCTGATTTGGAAGCTGAGCGGAGGCAAGGCCCACATCACCGATGCGAGCAACGCGAGCCGCACGTTGCTTTACAACATTCACCGCAACGAGTGGGACCAGGACTTGCTCGAGTTGTTCAAGATTCCCCGGGCTGTTCTTCCGGAGGTCAGGGCTTCCAGCGGCGTCCATGCGGAAACCGCCGCGGCGCTGCCGGCGGCCGGGACGCCCGTGGCGGGGATTGCGGGGGACCAGCAAGCGGCGTTGTTCGGGCAGATGTGCGTCCGGCCCGGGATGCTCAAACACACTTACGGCACCGGCGGGTTCATGATGTTGAATACCGGGAACAAGCCGATTGGCTCGAAAAACAGCCTGCTGACCACGATTGCGTGGAAGCTGGACGGGAAGGTAACCTACGCGTTGGAGGGAAGCATTTTCATTTCCGGCGCAGTCGTGCAATGGTTGCGCGACGGATTGGGGATCATTGAGTCTTCAGCGGACGTGGAGAAGCTGGCGCAGAGCGTGCCGGACAATGGCGGGGTTTACCTGGTGCCGGCTTTTACGGGCCTGGGCGCCCCGCATTGGGACCCCTTTGCGCGGGGAACGATCTTGGGCCTTACGCGCGGCACGACCCGTGGACATATCGCGCGGGCGGCGTTGGAAGCCATCGCCTTTCAGACAGTCGATGTGCTCGACGCGATGGCCGAGGACTCTGGAATTCGGCTGAGGGAGTTGCGGGTGGACGGCGGCGCTGCGGCGAACGACATGTTGCTGCAGTTTCAGGCTGATTTGAGCAAAGTGCCGGTGGTCCGCCCCAAGGTGTTGGAGACGACCGCCCTGGGCGCCGCTTACCTGGCAGGGTTGGCGGTGGGCTACTGGGCAGGCACAGGCGAACTGGCAAAACAATGGCAACGCGACCGCGTTTTTCGTCCCTCCATGAAAGCGCCCAAACGGTCCGAACTCAAGCAGCGTTGGGCCAAAGCAGTGAGCCGGTCCAAGCATTGGCTGCAAGATTGAACCTTTCTTAGCCCGCCCATTACCCGCCTATGTCATCCTTTTTCGGCGAACTCATCGGAACCGCTATCCTGGTGCTGCTGGGTGATGGGGTAGTGGCCAATGTAATTTTGAAACAGACCAAAGGAAACAGCAGCGGCTGGGTCGTCATTACCTTTGGCTGGGCCATGGCGGTTTTTGTGGGCGTCCTGGTGTCGTCGGCGGCCAGCGGCGCGCATCTCAATCCGGCGGTGACCCTGGGGTTGGCGGCGGCGGGAAAGTTTCCCTGGAACGGCGTGCCGCCTTATCTGGCGGGCCAAATGCTCGGTGCGTGCCTGGGCGCGTCCCTGGTCTGGCTGCAATACCAATCGCATTTCGCCATCACAGAGGATGGCGACGCCAAACTGGCGGTCTTTTGCACAAGCCCTCAAATTCGGTCGCCTTTTTGGAATTTCCTTTCGGAGGTCCTGGGCACTTTTGTGCTTATCTTCGCCGTGCTGCGCATTTCCAGTCCTCAAGGCGGGTTGGGTTCGCTGGACGCCCTGCCGGTGGCTCTGGTGGTCCTGGCCGTCGGCTTATCCCTGGGCGGCACGACGGGCTATGCCATTAATCCCGCGCGTGATTTCGGACCCAGACTGATGCATACGCTCCTGCCGATTCCGAATAAGCGAGACGGCGATTGGGCCTACGCCTGGATACCCGTCCTGGGACCGATGGCCGGCTCCTTGCTGGCCGTGCTCACCCACCGACTCGTCCCCTGAAGGGTCGGGCAGACAATTCTGGTTGTGACGCAGTGGTGGTTTTCACCGGTTGCGCCTTCTGGACTGGTTGGCCATCCGGCGTCGCTGTTTCTTCTTTCGGGCAGCGGAGCGGGCAGGGGGCCCACCGGAGCGCGAAAGCGGCAGGTCGGAGAATTGCATGCCAAGGCACTGCTCGTCTTCGTCGAAGATGTAGAACGGCTTTCGCCCGTTCCAGGTCTCGAAGAAGGCGGGTTCCTTCTTTCCCAGAAAGTCAATGCCCACGACGCCCCGGTATTTGAAACCGGGTTTCACGCCCGCGACGATGATTTCCTCGTCGATGATGACCGTGGGACACCTCGAGCAGAAGGAGCCGGTCGGCGCCATCATTACCCGTGTGCCGCTCTTATGGACCTCATATACAGAAACTGGCAAAACGCCCAAGAATCGCAGGTGGTGAAGAATTTTGTCCTGCGCCCCCGGAATTGTTACGCCCGCCCACAGTCCACAGTCCGCAGTCCACGGCCCGGGAGCGAGTGGGGCTATTGGCGTGAAGCTCGCCGCTCGATGGCCCGGAACAGCCGAAGGGGATGGTCGGTCTGAATGAGGTCGATCCCCGAGTCCATCGCTTTTTGGTACTCCTCGATGCTTTCGTGGTTTCCGAGGGCATCGGAGAAGACCTTGATGCCCAGGGCGTGGCAGCGGGAAATAAGCTCTGGGGAGAGGATCTCCCACCGGGCATCCACTGCGTAAGGCTTCAGGTCCCGAGCGAGGGCGTCGAGGGCGGCCGGAGACCCAAGCGGCGGGAGCAGGCGGATGCTGGGGTTTGCGGCCTTGACTTTGGCCAGGTAATTGGCGCCCCCGTACACGACTGTACGCTCGACCACCCCGTGCCGCTCAAGGGCGGCGGCCAGGGCCTCGGGCGCGATGTCCTTCGCATCGAAATAGAGGTCCACCTTGCCGGCGACGTCGTCGAGGAACCCGTCGAGGGTCGGCAGAGGCACGTTGGCATAAGCGCGACCGAACTTTACTCCCGCGCTCAAGCCCGCCACCACGCCGGAGGTGACCTCGGCGATTCGGCCATGGCCGTCGGTTTTGCCATCCAAGGTGCCGTCGTGGAGCAGGTAGAACTTGCCGTCACTGGTCGTACGCACGTCGAACTCGATGAAGTCGGCGCCGAGGCGGATGGCCTTGTCGAAGGCGGGCAGGGTGTTTTCGGGCGCGTAGCGGTTGGCGCCGCGGTGGAGCGAGAAGAGAACGGGGCGCGTCTTGACGCGTTGCCAGAGGGCGTGGGCCATCAGTTCCTCCGGCAAATCGGTCTGCATCCAGTCCACTCCCGCGGCGAGGGCCTTGGACCAGAATTCCGGCCGGTCCCATTGGTCGAGGGTCTTGGCCTCCACCTTGATGCCTTGGTGATGAAAGGCCTGGCAAACGGGAGGGGTCAGCTCCGGCGCGTCGATTTCGACCGCGTCGAGGCCGTTAGTGACCGCCCAATACGTCGCACCCATAGAGGGATGCCATTTGGCCATGAGCGCTACCTTGCCGGGCGCCGCAGCCCGGATGCGCCGCAGGTGTTCGAGTCCGTCATAGACCACGACCTGACGTTCCACGCCAGCCTCGAGGATTTCGCGGGCAAGCCGTTCCGGGTCAACGGTCTTGCAGGCGAGGCAGAGATTGAGCCTGCCTTTGGCCAATTCGAGGCCTTGCTTCAAGGACAGCAGCCGTTCCCGGCTGTAGCGCGGGGCGAAGGCTGAACCGATGTCCAGGGTTTGCAGTTCCTCGAGCGTGTGCTGGTCCACGCGCCAGACGGCGTTGCTTGCGCCGGCCACTGTGGCATCGTGCCAGAGCACGTGCTGGCCGTCGCTGGTCAGGCGCACGTCCACCTCGGCCCACTCGAGGCCGTCCTCGATGCAGCGCAGCAGCGCGGCCCGGCTGTTCTCCGGCGCCTGGCGGGCTTCGCCGCGATGGACCATCGTTTGAAAGGGGCGTGGCGGCTGGACCGGATCGAAGAAGGGGAAATCACGCGCGCGGCAGGCGGCGCAGGAGGTCCACAGGCCGAGGGATAAAGAGGCAAATTGCTTCCACGGAACACGCATAGGCCATGACAACTACAATCGGCGCCGCGTGAACGCAAGCGGGTTTGACGCGCGGCCGGCACTTGTAACACAAGCGTTTCCTGCTCGTAACTTGCCCCTCGGGGGGGCGGGCATATAGTGGCAAGCGGCAAGTCCTTGACCAGCGGTCAAACTCAATGAGACGCGGAAGTTATGAACGAATCTTCGAGTCGTTTCCAAGGGGCCAGGCCCGGGCGGCAAGCTCCGTCGGCATTCACGCTGATTGAGCTGCTGGTGGTGATTGCCATCATTGCCATCGTGGCGGCGATGTTGCTGCCGGCCCTGTCCAAGGCCAAGGGCAAGGCCTACCGCACGGCGTGCGTAAACAACATGCGCCAATTGGGCCTGGCGATGCAGATGTACGGGAGCGACAACCAGGACTGGATGCCCTGGTGCCAATGGCACAACGACTTCGGGCCAAGCTGGCTTTACATGCCCATCAACGGCTCGGCCCCGGACCCATTCACCCTGGTCAACGGCGCGCTCCAGGACAATACCAACGCTATAGCCTACATCCAGCAGGGCCTTTACCTTCCCTACGTTCAAAACCGGCAGTCCTATTATTGTCCGCTCGACCGGAAATCGGACGCGGATTTTATCCGCCGCATCCAGCGGGTTTCAAGCTACATCATGAACGGGGCGGTCTGCGGTTTCGGGGATTACGTCGGCGATTTCCAGGCTCGGGGCCACAAATTCAGAATCGGCGAGTTCAGCCCCGCCGCCTGGGCGCAGTGGGAACCGAAGGTCAACAATTTCGGCGGCTATTTCGCTTACAACAGCGGCCTGGACGCCAGCCAAATCCCCAATGACACCGAGGGGATTGGAAACCGGCACGGCAAAGGCGCGGGGGTCCTCGGCTTCGACGCGCGGGTCCAATGGATTTCGCTCCTGCAGTTCGACCAGGAAGCGGCCAACCATCCGGGGATGCTTTATTGCGTGCCCGGCAGTCCGACCGGCGGCTTTTAGGGACCCGGAGCCTGGCAGTTCCGGGAATCCGTTGGGAACCCAGATTTGTTCGAGTTCAAGCACTACAAAGCAGCAACAACCGGATAATCCAACCTATGAAACCCTCCGCAAAAACAATAGTCACGTTGGGGCTGGCCGCCGGCCTCGCCCTCGGCGCCAACGCCCAGACCAGGTCGATCACCAACGGATTGGTGGTCCATCTCACGTTCGATGAAACGCTGAATGACGACTCGGGACGCGGGAATAACGCCGGATACGTGAGCACCAACGGCTTGGCCGTTCAGCCCGCGGCGCCCACCTACGTGCCCGGGAAGCTCGGCAAGGCCTTCCAATTCAACACCTACAACGACGGCTCGCTAATCGAATACGCGTCGTTGGGCTACCCGCAGGACCTGCAATTCGGGACCACGAACGATTTTTCGGTCGCGTTCTGGATTAATACCCGCAGCACCAACATTGTCGGCGGGGGTGACCCCGCTTATTTTGCCAACCGCAACTGGAACAGCAGCAGCAGTCGCGGCTATGGCATCTTCATCCAGGGCGGCCTGACCACAGTCAGGGTGCATTACACCGTGACTGATCCTTCGGTCAGCAAGGTGGTCAGCGTCCGGCCTAACACGCCGGGAGGGGAAAGTCTCTATGATGGCGCGTGGCATCACATCGCCGTGGCTTGCCAACGCGGCGGCAGCACGAAAATCTACATCGACGGCGTGTTGGAGAGCACCGTGGTCTCGACCGCCACCACAAACACATTCGACACTGAGGACCTGAGCGACAACGGCGTTCCGGAGACCGTCAACGTCGGCCAGGATGGCACGGGAACCTACACGCAAGGTCCCGGCAACAACCCGCCGGCGCAGCCGGGAACCGCCGGCGTTACCAACGCCGCCATCGATGACCTGGGCATCTGGCGGCGCGCGCTCACGGGTGCGGAGGTCGCCAACATCTTCAGTTACGCCCAAAAGGGCACCAACCTGTTCAATGTCCCCGACGTGAACACGCCGATTCTCCTGTCGTTTACCCCGAATAACGGCGGCACGGGGGTTCTGCCCGATGTCCCCACGCTGGCGGTCATACAGAACCAGAGCACGGACCTGGACCCGGGCAGCGTTCGATTATATGTGGACGGAGTGCTCGTCACCCATGTCCTGGCCAGCGCCGGCTCCTCCAATACGGTTACTTACACCTCCCCGTACCTCTTTGCGCCGTCAAGCACGCATACGAACACGCTGATCTTTGCCGATAAAGGCGCCATCCCCACCTTCTCGACCAACGTGAGCGTTTACACCGTCGCGGGCTGGACCAATCTCTACCTGGGAACACCCCTCTACGTGGAGAACTTCGACGAACTGGCCGCGCCCACCAACCCGCCGGCGGTTTACCCGGCGGGATGGTCCGTGCAGAACTGCACGGACCCCGCTTCCGGGTCCGGCACTTGGAGCCTGTACAGTGCCACATCGGACGCCTACTTGAACTGGCAGATCGTGCCCATCGACGTCATTGCCAGCGACTTCAACTATGACGGCAACATCCTCCATGTGAACGGCGCCATCGTGGCCAACGGCAACGTGATTCCGGTCCTGGGCAGCAATAACATTGCCTTCGCCGCCTCGGACCAGCGTTCGGGCAACCAGGTGGACTACCTGTTCACCGGAGATTATGACCTGAGCGGCCATACCAACAATTGGGTCGCCTTCAACAGCATGTACTCCCAGGAGAATTACGAACTCGGCGCGTTGGAGTATTCCATCGACCAGGGTGCCACATGGCTCCCGATTATCTACATGCTCAGTTCCAACCCGAGCACCGTCGTGCTGACCAATGGCGTCGTCGACCCCGATGCCACCATGAACAACGTTGACCTCCACATCCCCTATGGCACCTCCTGCGGCTACGGCAACTCTTATGGCCCGTTCATCGGCGTCGCCCCCAGCCTCTATGGCACGCTCGGACCCTATATCCGGCTTTGCGGACCATCGGATCACGTCACCTGGCACCGGGTGGAGCACTTCCCGCTGCCCATGGCCGACGGGCAGTCGAAGGTCCGCTTCCGCTTCGCTTTCGCTGGCGCGAATTTCTGGGACTGGGGATTTGACAACTTCGGCATTTACACCGTGCCCGCATCGCAGCCGCCGTTGCGGATTACGAGCATTGTGCCCTCGGGCACCAACGTCACCGTGAGCTGGAACGGAACCGGGGCCAACTTCAGCGGCCTGCAAAAGGCCTCCAGCCTGGGCGCCACCAATTGGGTTGATATTCCGGGCACGATTGGGCAGACCAACTATATGGCGCCAATCTCCGCCACGGCGACTTACTTCCGGGCCAGAAAATTCTGAGACCGCGTCCGGAAAAGAACTCCGGCCCCGAATCTTCGTCGCCGCCTTTGTCGAAGAACAGCCAATTCGACAGAGGTAGCGACGAAGTCTTCCGTTCGCCGGGCCTTTTTGGGCGGGCTTTGTCGGACGATGGCCGGTCCGACCAGGCTCACGACAAAGTTTGAGACGAAGGTTTCATTAAAGCCGGTGCGGAATAGGCAGGCGCGAGCTTGCCCACCGCTCCGCGCATCGCCTCCTCGACGACTGAGAGGAAGACAGGTTCGGCGCGCCGGACCCAGGTTCGATAGGCGCCCAGGTTGGCGGGTTTCCAGCGGCGCAGCAGAGGCGTCAGGTCGAACCGGGTGGCGGCCAATGCCAATCCCGCCTTCTCCGCGTCCAAGGCATTGAGGTGTTGCTCGACGTGATCTTCGACGGGAACGACCAGGAGCGGTTTGCCGAGCCAGGCCGCTTCATTCAAGGATTCGAATCCGGCCGTGCAGGCGACGCCGCGGCTCTCAGCCATCATCCGCAGGAATTTCACGCCGTCCAGCTTGTGGAACGAGAGAGTCGAGTCGTAACGCCAGACCGGCTCAACTTTCGGCTTTTCGCAGAAGCAATGAAGTTCCACGTCAGGAAACACCGTGTGCCAGCGGAGAACGTCGGCGGCGTAACCCTGGTTGAGCACGTAGGCCAGGAGGAATCGGCCCGGCGAATCCTGGGGCAGGTCGAACACCTCGCGCCGCAGCAGGGGCGGGCAGACGAAGAGGCGCCGTTCCGGCATGGAGGCTGCGGGATAAAACGAGAGCGCGAGCTTGGTGGACCGGGCGCCGGCCAGGCCCACATACTGCCGCATCGTCCATTGCTGCAACGCGAACTGGCGCGAACGAACGAAGTCCGGGTGGCCGAGCATGAAGTGATGGCCCACCGAGACGACCGGAAGCGGGTGCGGGCGCAGCAGGTTGAACAGGCCCGCGAGCGGCTCGAGAAAATTAAGGATGAGGTCGGGTTGGGCGCGTTCGATGGTGCTGGCGATGGTCGCCAGGCTCTTGCGATAACGGCCCAGCCCGCAAACCGCCTGCCGCAGCGTAGCCAGCGTGGCGACGCCTTTTCCGGCATGCATAGAGAATCCAGGACTCGCAATGGGCGTCAACCGGCCCCCGAAAGCCCGGTGGAAGAAGTCCGGGATCGTTCGACTGGGATTCGTGCCGATCGTCACCGCCACCACCTCATGGCCGTGGCGTTCGAGGCTTTGCGCGGCCGCAATGGCCTGGGTCATGTGGCCCCGCCCATCCCCCTGCACGGTGAACATGATTCTCATACGGATGCAGCCAATGCTCTCAGGGGAATGTTAAGGATATGTGACGGTCTTGTGACTAACCTGTGAATAACCATCCGAGAGTGAACCCAGGCATACCCCGGAGAGACAATTCATTAACACCGTGGCTTTAGCCCGGTGTAAATGGGCGCCGAGGGCGCTGCAACCGTTTCAACGGTTTGGCTGGGGGCGCGGAAAGTTGTTGAAAGGGTTAAGGGAAACGGCGATCGTATTCCCGGGAGACGCGCACAAGGAGTGCGCCGTACTCCCTGACCGTCCTTTCATAATCCAGCCACTCAAATGGAAAGGGGGGGACGTTCGTGGCGCGAAAACGGAGGAGCTGGAATTCATCGAAGGCCGGCGCCGCCTTTGCCAAGAGCCGTTTTTCGGCCTCGGTTGCCTCTTGTACGGGGTGCTTATGCTTCTTCCCGTCGGTTGGCCATTCACGGCTGCCTTCGTAAGAAGTGTAGGTCGGGGAGAAGTTGACTCCGACGATGCCGACACAGATCGGGTTCCCGCCGGTTTTCCTGAACTCCTCAGCCTGGCGACCCAGGTCCCCTATTACCCGGTCGATCTGTTTGATCATCGCTTTAGCCAGGATTTTCGTTTCCACGCCAATTTCAATGTTGGCAACTTCGCCCCTGGCAACCAACAAGCCCGATTCGGTCACGGCCACTGCCGCCGGGATGAGTTCGCCCAGCGTGCCGTCTCCCCTGCGGCTTGGCCGGCCCACGGCTTTGTTGGCGAGGTTGACGACGCGCTCGCGGGTCGCGACTCTGGCGACCAGTTTCGCGGATTTGCCGAGGGCGACAAGGTCCTCGTAGAGCTGATTGGCGACCAGGTCCCCCAAGCTTGAATCCCGATGCTTGTACTGTTTGCCTTCAAAAAGACCGCGAAATTTGTCGAGAAGGGCGAATTTGTCCATGAAATCTCAGTTGAAATCGAGCTTCGTTCGGACAGCACCAACCGGCATCGGGAGAAAGGCCGCTTCACGCAGGCGTTGCTGGGCCATGGCCACGTACTTCGGCTCGATGTCCACATTCACGCTGTTGCGTCCGCAGGCCATCGCGGCCAGGGCGGTTGTTCCGGTGCCGGCAAAGGGGTCGAGAACGGTATCGCCGGCGAACGAAAAGAGCCTGATCAATCGCTCCGCCAGCGGGACGGGGAACGGAGCCGGATGACCTTTGCGCGTGGATTCGCCTTTGACGTCCACCCAAGAGGATCGCAGCCACTTATGCATCTCCTCCTTGTTGAGCATGGAGAGCACCCTCTGGATGTTCGAGGGCGAGCGGTACTCGCCCCCTTTTCGAAGGAACAGGATGTACTCGACGTCATTCTTAATAATCGCTCCGGGTTGATAGGGTTTGCCATAAAACCCCGCGCCGTTGCCTTCCACTTCGGTGACGCCGTTGGCGATTTTTTGCCAGAGGATGGGAGTCAGGCAGTCAAGTCCGAGGCGCCGGCAGCGAGTTTGAATGTCCGCGTGCAAAGGCAGAATGTAATGCCGTCCCCCTCGTTTCCTGGGGATGCAGACATCCCCGACCACACAACAAATCCGGCCGCCGGGCGCGAGGACCCTAATGCACTCAGCCCAGACCTGGTCCAATTGGGACAGAAAAACCTCATAGTCGGCGATGGCCCCCAGTTGGGCGTGGTGCGGCTCGTAGTCCTTGAGCGTCCAATAAGGCGGCGAGGTCACGACCAGGTGAATGCTCTCGGCGGGCAGCCAGGACAAATCGCGGGCATCTGCGCAGCGGAGCCGGTGGGTTGTTTCGTCGAAAGGACTGGGCCAAGGCAGTTGTCTCAGGATTGCATTGGCGCGCAGCATCTTCTCCACCGCACCCTCTGTATTGTCTGAAGTGGGCAACTCGGCCAGGGCCTTGCTGACGGCATCAAACGTTTCCTGGAGCCGCACCTCGCTCGTGGAAGAGGGATAACGGGTACGCCCGGCGTCCCGTTCTTCGTCCCCTGGCGGCTTTTGTTTGCAGCGGGCGTCTGGCGCTAGGGGTTTCATAAGTTTCACAAGGCGCACCTTATACCGGGGTGCCGCCGTCGCAAGAAAAAAGCGGCAGCCGCCGGGTTCATCCCGGAGATAGATTATGCATTATTCAAGGATGCGCCCCCTGGCCCCGAGCCTGTTGATACGATCGTCGCCGCCTGCAAGGCCGCCCGCCACCGGATGCGGCGGGAAAAATGGGGCAAGAAATGACGGCGGCTGTCTTCGACAGCAGCATTATCGTCGCCGGGGCGGGTTGGCGCGGCGAAGCCCACCTATGCCTTGCAGCGATGGCGCGCCGCCGCGTGAAGGTGTTCACCAGCGACTGGATTCTGGAGGAGGTCAACCGAGCGGTGCTGGATTTCGGATATTGCGACCAGCTTACCCCGCTTACGATCTTTGCCCTTTCTTGTGTTTCGCCAAAAAGGGGTGTTGACATTATGACCTGATGTCGCCATTATTACGACAGAGTGTCATGAGTGGAAATCAAAAGAGCAAGAGCAGCGGCCTCTTCGAGGATGCAAGGAGAAAGCGGGAGGCCCTGCTTTCGATACTGCGGGAGACATATCTGTTCCGGGAGGACATTTTTGCGGATCGAACCGAGTTGCTCGACCCCGAAAACCCTTCAACTCCGACGGTCCCGTACGGATTCGTACTGCGGACACGTGGGGGGGCTCCATTCCTGCTGGGGGCCATCACGCCGGACGGTACTGACGGCGGAATCGCGGCTGCTTTCCAGTACGCCCTTGCCAGTGAAACGCTGGGATTGGTCGCCGTGTTGGGGGTAACGCAGGACAGTCCGAGGTTCTATCGCCGACACTTTGGCCAGCCAAAGTTTAACGAAATTCCAGACCTGGAGTACTACTGTAGGGGGGCCATTGGCCCTCAGGGCATTTTGTTGGAGGATGCCGTGGCTTACCGGGCGGGGCAACGGGTCGTGGCAACGCAGCAGCTCCTACCTATCTCAAACAAGCTTGAGAACCTGTTTTTCGAGATCCATAGCTGCATGCGCGATATCGACGGGCTTCATGCAGACGAGGCGCTCGAGGAGCTCTGCAAACTTCTTTACGTGAAGGTCTTTGACGAGGAATTACTGGACGAGGGGGAGCACGATGCTCTGCATTCGAGCAAGTTTGGCTGCTGTGAGGAGTATGCAGCCTCAGTCCGCCACCTGTACCGCCAGGCCATCGATTACGACTTGCGGGTCTTCCGGCTGAAGATCCCGCAGTACGAGAGGTCTCGCGGGGTGTTCAACCAGCCCATCAGGCTTTCTAGCGCCGCCTTGACGCGGTGCTTCCAGCTAATCGAGAACGTATCTCTCAGCAAGTCCCGCTCGGATGTGAAGGGTAGAGCGTTCCAGAAGGTGCTGGGGCGGGCGGTGCGGGCGGGTATGGGGCAGTACTTTACGCCGGCGCCGCTTTGCGAATTGATGGTCGGCATCGTGCAGCCTCATGCAAGCGAGCTGATTTTGGACCCCTTTTGCGGCTCGGGACACTTCCTGTCAGAATCACTGCGTTTTGTGTCGCTAACGACCTCAACCACGACCAAGCAATTCCATGAGTTCGCGTTCGGCAAGCTCCATGGCATCGAGAAGAGCGACAGGATGACCAGGATTGCAATGACCGACATGCGGCTGAGCGGGGACGGGCACAGCAATATCCGATGCACGGATGCGCTGCTGGATTTTGCAAATTATCCGGACATCGCAGCGGAGTCATTCGATGTCGTCTTGACCAATCCGCCGTTTGGTTCGTTGCTTGGGCCGGAGGCAACTGCTGCGCTCGGACGGTTCGACTTAGCGCAAGGGCGCAGGAACGTGCCGCTGGAGGTTTTGGGCCTTGAAAGGGCGGTCCAGTTTCTGCGGCCTGGTGGGCGGCTGGGTATTGTTTTGCCGGATAATATTCTTAGCGGCGACTCTTTCGAGTATGTGCGGCAGTGGCTGCGCAAGAAGATGCGTATTCGGGCTATCCTGAGCTTGCCGGTGGAAACGTTTTGCCCTTTCGGGGCGAACGTGAAAACGAACATCCTTTTCACGCGTAAGTGGAGGTCTGGTGAGGTTGCCGACGAGACCTCCAAGGTATGCCTTGTGAAAATTGAGCACGTAGGCTACGACGCATCTGGCCGGCCAACCGATCGTTCTGACATTGCGGAGGCGGTTACGAAAGTGGGCGCCTTTTTGAAAGAGAACGGATGGTAATATGAGGATGATCGAGATCGCGAGCCTGGAGTTCTTCAAGACCGGACGATGGAGAGTAGAGATTTTTACTGATGACAATTCGGCAGGCATCGGCAGCCGGTGGCCACTTGTAAAGATCCGCGATATTGCCGCTGAGTCAAGCACGGCTGTCAATCCGCAGGACTATGAGGAGGAGGAGTTCTTTTATGTCGGGTTGGAGAATGTCGAGTCCGTAACCGGTGACTCGGTGCATCTCCAGAAGAAGAAACGAGAGGAAGTCAAGTCGCGCTCGAAGGTGTTCGTTAAGGACTGCGTCCTCTATGGACGCCTGCGTCCGTACTTGCGGAAGGTGTTTGTGGCCGATGAAGCTTGCGAGCGGGGACTTTGTTCAACTGAGTTCATTGTGCTGAAGCCGGCGAAGGATAGGGTGCTGCCCGAGGTTCTGCGGGCCATACTCGCGTCTGAGGCCATAGGAAAGCAGTTGGCTCGCCTGCAAATCGGCGCAGCTCTGCCGCGGGTTTCCGCCGATGATTTCATGAAGGCGGCCATGCCTCTGCCCCCGATGTCGATTCAGAAGACAATGGCGGGGAAGCTCGCCGACCTGAGGAAGGAACGCCTCAGGCTGAAGTCTCTCTTGCTTGAAAACCCGGCCGAGATTGATCGTGTAGTCAGTGATTTGGTAACGGCTTAGTCCGACCTGAAGCCGTGCTGGCCAGTCAGTCAGGGCAGTGCCCGAAGGAGCTTGCGGTACTCCTTCCCGGATGCTCGGATCCGTTCTACCAGGAGTGTTTTGTCGGCCGGGATGCCACGGAGTCCAAGTTCACGCGCGGCTTTGATCCAATCTTCCTTAGAGTAGTGGTTGAGCTCCTCACCAGGAAAGTTTCGGTGAACAAAGCTAAGAAATGCCCATGCTGTTTCGCACTCGCGGCAGATGGCCCGGGCAGCCGCCCTGGCTTCGGGCGAACTACATTTTAGCATACGCACAAGGCCGCCGAAGTTTGCGGCATAGGAGACGGACTGGGAGACGCGGGAGGCCTGGGGGCCGCTCAGTCTTTCTCGCTTCTGGTTTGCGTTCAACGGCTCGCCGGTATGGGTACAGGAGCTTGCAGCGCAGCCGTCTGGACAACGGCCCGCTTCCACGAAGCTGCCTCCGCGTGCTCGGTGTAGCGCATCACGGAGCTGTGCGACATCAATGGCTTTACCGATGAAGTGGTCCTTAACCTGTGGTGATACCCGAATTACCGCGGAAGCGGACGAGTCCGGCACATGCACCCAGTCCCAGAGGAACACGGCGAGAAGATCGGTTTCTGTCAGCTCTTTGGCGAGGCGGTCGAAATGAGCTTTAGACTCGTCGGCTGAAGCGATCATGGATTTGACCTCTACTCGAAGTAGTTCGCCGCTGCGGGTAGCCGGGTCCCACTCGCAGGCGGGGCCGATACAGGCGAAGTCGTTGTACTCATGGCCGTACATCCAGGCGAGTTCGATGTTGCTTTGGCCCCTTGCCGCGAGGATTTGGTTGAGGAAAAAGCCCCACAGCGCCTCGATGACGCCCCCCATTCCGCTGCCTATTCGGCGCCCGCGGGTTCGGAAGACCTTTGCACTGAACGCGTTCAGCCGCTCACATGCCCCAACAGTGTTTTCTACTATCGCCTGAACTGCCCCTGAGTGGCCGAACGGTGGTGACTCTGCGGGGGCCTCGGAGACGGGGCTATCGGTTTCTACCGCCACTGCGGGGACTATCGGCGTGGTGGCAGTTTTCGTTGAAATGGGCGACGACGACACCGGGCCGGAAGTGGAAGCACGCTTCACCTTGGTTCGTTGGGGCGGCATGAGCGGGTTGGTTTTGATGAGAGTTCGTAGCGGGTTCCGGAACCCTTGCCGTGGCGCAGCAGGGGCCCCTCCGCAAGGGCGCGGCTGAAGATGTGGATTGCCTGATCGTTGCCGATCCTTGCTCGATGGCGGATTTGTTGACTCCGTGTGGTTGTGGTTGCCCGGAGGAACCTGTTCGCGATAGTCAGACAGCGTCTGTACTCGGCTTCTGAGAGTCTCGTTCTCGGAGGCCGAACGCCGGCGGGTACGGCAGGTTCGGGGCTTTTACGGGCCATGATCGTCGGGCGAGATGATAAACCTACCGGCGGGAGGTTCAACCTCAAAGCCTCGCAGGGAAGGTGTCTCGATGCTTGGCTGACCCGGTGGGAGCAATGGAACCCACAGATTTAGTGAGAGGGGCGGAACTTTGGCGTCATTTTTTTGCCGCCGCCAGCTCCTGCCACAGGAAGGCGCTCATGAGTTGGCCTTTGGCGAAGCAGTCGAGGTTGAATTTCTCGTTGGGGGAATGGGCATTGTCGTCGGGGAGGGCCAGGCCGAGCATGAGGGAGTCGGCGCGGAGGCATTTCTTGAAATCGTTGACGATGGGGATGGAGCCGCCTTCGCGGAGGAGGACGGGGTCGAAGCCGAAAGCGGCTTTGAGGGCGCGCAAGGCGGCCTGGGCTTGCGGGCCGGTGGGGGAGACCAGGTAAGGATCGGCGCCGCGGGTGACCTGGACCTCGAGCTTGACGGTCGGCGGGCAGAGGCTCTTGAGGTGGCGCTGGACAAGGCGCGCGATGCGGGCCGGGTCCTGGTTGGGCACAAGGCGGGCGGTGATCTTGGCTCGAGCCCAGGCGGGGATGATGGTCTTGCTGCCTTCGCCCTGGTAGCCGCTGGTTAGGCCGTTGATTTCGAAAGTGGGGCGGGCGGAGCGTTGTTCGATAGGCGTATAGCCGCGTTCGCCAAAGAGTTTCGGCACGCCCAGGAGTTTGCGGTACTCAGTCTCCTTGAAGGGCAAACGGGCCATTTCCTTGCGCTCGTAGGCCGAGAGGGGTTGGACGTCGTCATAAAAGCCCGGGACGGCGACGCGCCCGTTTTTATCGCGGAGTTTGGCCAATAATTGGCAAAGGGCCATGGCCGGGTTGTCGACGGTGCCGCCGAAGATGCCGGAGTGCAGGTCGCGGGCGGGGCCGTGAAGGAGGATCTCGAAGGCGGCTATGCCGCGCAGGGCGTAGGTGAGGGCCGGGTGTTTGGGCGAGGGCATGCCGGTATCGGAGATGACGACGGCCTCGCAGGCCAAGTCGGCCTGGTGTTCCCGCAAGAATGCCGCCAGGCTGCCGCTGCCAACTTCCTCTTCGCCTTCAATAACGAAGGTCAGATCGCAGGGCAAATCTGTCCCGGTCTTGAGATAGGCCTCGACGGCCTTGAGGTGGGCGAGGTTTTGGCCTTTATTATCGCAGGCGCCCCGGCCGAAAAGGGAGCGGCCTTCGATGCGCGGCTCGAACGGGGGAGAGGTCCAGAGGTCGAACGGTTCGGGCGGTTGCACGTCGTAATGGCCATAGACGACAAAGCGGGGACGGCGGGGGGCGTTCGAGACGGAGGACGAGGTTCTGGCGACGACAATCGGGTGGCCCGGGGTCGGATAGACTCGAGCCTCGAGCCCGATTTGCCGGCAATGGTTGACCACCCACTCGGCACAGGCCTGCAGGTCCGCGCGGTGCTGGGCCTGGGCCGAGACGCTGGGGAAGCGGATGTAATCGCAAAGCTCGCCGACAAAGCGCGCTTGGTTTTGCTTGAGGTAATCAATGACTGCTTGCATAGGGATTTATCGGGTTTGTTTCCTGGGTCTTCGCAGAGTGAAGGGCCTCGGCGACTACTTCGCTCAAATAATCGCGGTATTCGCATTTAGGCATCTTGGCGGTGAGCGCGTCCAGCCCGGCCAGGGAGAGGAAACCGCGGTGAAAAGCGGCCTCTTCGGGGCATCCGATTTTGAGGCCGGCCCGTTTTTCAATGACCTGGACGTAGGCGGAGGCCTCATGGAGGCTGCTGCTGGTGCCGGCGTCCAGCCAAGCAAAGCCCCGGCTCAAGCGGAGCACGCGCAATTCTCCGCGCCGCAAATACTCGCGATTGACGTCGGTGATTTCGAGTTCGCCTCGCGCGGAGGGCTTGAGGTTTTTGGTAATGTCCAGGACGTTGTTGTCATAGATATATAAGCCCGGGACAGCGTAGTTGCTCTTAGGGAGCTTTGGTTTCTCTTCGATCGAGATCGCCCGGCCCAGGGCGTCGAACTGGACGATGCCGTAGCGTTCCGGGTCATTGACATGGTAGCCGAAGATGGTTGCCCCGCTCTTGAACTGGTCAAAAGCCTTCGGGACGAAATCGCCGCCGTAAAAGATGTTGTCGCCCAGGATTAGTGTTACGGCGTCCTGGCCGACGAATGATTCGGCGATGAGGAATGCCTGGGCGATGCCTTCGGGCTTGGGTTGCTCGAGGTACTGAATGTCCAGGCCCCAGGCGCTGCCATTGCCAAGCAGTTGGCGGAATCGGGGCAGGTCCACGGGCGTGGAGATGAGGCAGATCTCGCGGATGCCCCCTGCCACGAGGGTGGTCAACGGGTAATAGACCATCGGTTTGTCATAAACGGGCTGAAGTTGTTTGCTCGCCACTAAGGTGAGCGGAAACAGGCGAGAACCTGCGCCTCCGGCTAAAATGATGCCTTTCATGAGTTGAGGAAAATAAATTATCCCGGCCAAAATGCAAGTGGCGGGAAGGGGCGGTTTAAAAGTGTCGGGCATGCATACCGGGAGCTTTGCCCCGAAGGGACATCCGACAATAGCCCGGCGTTTCAACGCCGGGGAGGTGAGAAAAGAGATTCTCGTCCCGAAGGGACGATTGAGAAAACTCCCTGCCCTCAGCCGTCCCTTCGGGACGGATTCACGTTTTCGGTCTGGTCACCCGGCGTTGAAACGCCGGGCTATTCTCGGAAGCCCCTTCGGGGCGAAGAGGCGCCATGAGCCGACCGACACTTTTAATCGCACCCGAAGGGGCGGGGTTGCTGTATCCGGCTGGACGGCCGAGCGCTATTTCGGGTCGAGGTGAAGCGGTTCTATACACGGCGACAGGATTCGTTGCGGATCGAGAGAATGAACAGAAGGAAACAAAGGAAACAAAGACCCGAATCTTCGTTCTCTTTGTTTGCTTCTGTTAGACTTCATGCGCAGTGAATTGTGACGTTCAGTATTGCGCCGCTTGGCCAGACATTATTTGAGCTTCCAGGTCTTGGGCACCTCGACCAAATCGGATCGGGTGCGGCCGTTGTCAGTGATGCGGGCCAGGAAATAGACGTTTCCGTTTTTGCCCACGGCAATGGAATTGACGTAGAGCGGGCGCTGGCCGTTTTCATAGAAGATCGCGCCGCGGTCGGTGTATTTGCCCGTGGGGATGTCGTACGTGACCAGGTGCAGGTCTTCCAGGCCCTTGGCCTCGCCCATGGCGGTGCTGCTCTTGCCGGCCAGGCGCTTGCCGTCCACGTAGATGGGCGCGCCCGTCAGGTAATGGAGGGTGCGTCCGTCGGGTCCGAGGGTGAAACCCAGATAGCCGTAGCTGAACTGATCGAACATGCCGGAGCGTTTCGAGGGTTCCGAGGTCATCCGCTCGAGCACCTCCAGGCGCGGGAGGTCCGGATGGAACCGGAACAAATAGCCGGAGTTGCCATGCACGCCGTAGATCACTTTTCCCCGAGGCTCCCATACCGTTTGGCGCCAGTTGTAGCCCATGTGACCTGCGGAGGCAGGGTCATAGAGGCCGAAGTAGTCCTTCTTCATGTCTTCGCCCGGCACCGGGCGGAAGGAATCGGTGGAAGGCTCATACACCATGATGGCGCCCTCGGAAGTGGTGAACCAGGCGCGGCCGCTTTCCGGGTCAACGCAGATCGAACGGCAGATCGTGCGGTAGGTCGCGCCGGGTTTGCCATTTTCACCCTCTCCGCACGTTTTGCCCAGGTTCTTGAGTTGGCGGGTTGCCAGGTCGTAGCGGAAGAAACAGCCCGAGGGCCAGGTCAATCCGAACATCCGGCCGTGACGGGTGTCCATGTTGAGGGCCAGCACGCCCTCGCCCTCGGGGACGATGCCAAAGTCGTCGAACGAACCGCTCTTGAGGTCGTAAGCCAGCAAGTGTCCGCCGGGATAGGGCTTGCAGCCGGGAGGCGGGACCCCCATTTTCTCCATGTCGTCGACGATAGTATAGACGCCGACGTGGGTGGCAAAATAGAGTTTGCCGTTGGCCTCGAGGAAATTGACATGGCTCTTGCCTTGAGGGATGGCCTTGGGTGTTTTCTCGCCGCAGACCTCAGTCAAATCGGCCAGGTGACGGATGCTCCGCGCGGCCGGGTCGAAGCTGAACATCTGCGCCCCGATCTCGATCGAATCGGAACTGAGCACGTAATAGATTCTGCCGTCGCTGGCTGCGCCCATGGCATTGTAGGTGTCGTGGCCTTGCGGGAAGCCGGAGTTCCAGGTCCGGGCGCTCAGCGTGGGTGCATCGTGCGGACTGGCTGGGCGCTCGGCGCCCCAGCCGGCAAACGGCAACAGCGCCATGGCCAACAGCAGAGCGGAGCGGGTCCCTCCAGCTTGAGTTCCGGGTTCCGGTTCGTGAGACTTGCGGCCATAGACCTTCTCATAAGCCCGGCAAAAGGGGCAAAGCCTCTCGAACGTCTTGACCAGCCAGAACGCGAAGCCGGCCTGCCTGCGCCGCGCGCGCTGACAAACCAGACAATGGGCGCTCCGTTCCGCCAGGACGCGCGTCCTCGCGCTGACAGGTTCGTCTTGCATAGCGCCGGATTCTCGCCATGCCGGCGCAGCACGTCAAATGATTTAGGCGGCTCCCCAAAGCGTCAAAGCGTCGCCTCAGATGCTCCTTGATTCGTCCCCTTTCCGAACGGGATTGTGTGGATTTGGCAAGGGGGCGGCCCCATCTGTCTGCCGGTCTCCTTGGTTTCTTCCAGCTTGAATCATTCAGCAGCGGACAACTGGAAGCTTCTTCAGCCGGCAGACAAGGGGGGCCGCCCCCCTGCCGCATATCACGTTTTTGAAGCATTTGACATGCCAGCGTGAAAATGGCCGAAATCTCGCGTTGAACTCCTTTCTTGTGCGTGATTTTCACGCAAAAAGCGTGAACCTCACGCATCGATGCGCGGGTGGGCCGAATATCAGACCATGTCCACAGCCAGGACGCGGATGATTTCTTCCAGCGTGCTCTGGCCGGCAATCGCGCGGGAAAGACCGCCCTGCCACAGGGTGCGCATGCCTTGCTGGATGGCGATTTCTTCGAGGGCCAAGGTGGGCATTTTTTTGAGCACGGCCTCGCGGAAGGGTTCGCCCACCGCGAGCAACTCGCTGACGGGCAACCGGCCGGAGAAGCCGGTTTGGCAGCATTGGTCGCAGCCGGCGCCGCGCCGGAACTGGGCCTGGGCCAGGAGGGCCTCCGGCACGACCTTGAGTTGGCTGGGAGCGGGTTCATCGACCTGCATGCAATTAGGGCAAACACGGCGAACCAGGCGGAGGCCCATCACGCCCAGGACGCTGGAGGCGAGCATGAACGGTTCGATTTCCATGTTGATCAGGCGCGTGAACGCCCCGGCGGCGACACCCGCATGGATGGTGCTGATGACCAGGTGTCCGGTCAGGCCGGCCTGGACGGCGATGGCGGCGGTCTCCGGGTCCCGTATCTCGCCCACCATGATCACCTGCGGGTCCTGCCGCATGATGCTGCGCAAGGCAATGGCATAAGTGAATTCCTGGGCGGGGTTGATCTGGGTCTGGCTGACCATGGGCAGGTTGAATTCGACGGGGTCTTCGACGGTGCTGATGCTGATGCTGGTGCCGTCGCGTTGCGTGATGTAGCACAGGGAGGAGTACATGGTGCTGGTCTTGCCCGAACCGGTGGGCCCGGTAAAGAGGAGCAGGCCGCTGGACCGCTTGAGCAACCGCTTCAGGCCATGAAGGGTGGAATCCTCAAAACCGAGCGAGTCAAGCTCGAATCGCCGGTCCCGGGGGTCGAACAACCGGATGACCACTTTTTCGCCGCGCGTGGTGGGAAAGATGGAGACCCGCAACTGGACCCCTTCGAGTTCCGGCGCCCCCACTGCTGTCCCGTCCTGGGGCAAGCCCGCCTGGTAAGTAACCAGGTTCGCCATAACCTTGAAGCGCATTGAAATCTTGTCCAGCAGTTCCAGGGGCAGGTGGGCAACCTCCGTTAGCACCCCATTGACGCGCGCGCGCACGGCAATGGACGTTTCCCACGGCTCGATGTGCAGGTCGCTGGCGCCAAGGCGGATGCCGTCCTGCACCAGGCAATTGACCAGGACGCTCACTTCGATGCCCTGCGCGGCGAGTTCGGACTGGAGATACTGGATCGTGTAACTCATAGGCTAATGCCCCTGTCTCTCGATGGGCGGCAGGATAGGCGCCCGGCGCCGCCCGGGCAAGGCCCAAGAAAAATGTCAGCAAACTGTTGACTAGAGCCGGAGTTTCCTATTCAATCCGCTTATGCAAATTGAAAGCCTAAAGGTTTTTTGCGACTTGGCGGAAACAGAGAGCTTCACCAAGGCCGCCCAGATCAACGAAGTTACCCAGTCCGCCGTCAGCCAGACCATCAGCACCCTCGAAAAACACTTCAAGTCTTTGCTCATCGAGCGCAGCAAAAAGAACTTCCGGCTCACCCCCGAGGGGCAGGTGTTTTACGATTACAGCAAACGGATACTCCAGAGTTTCGACGCCCTCCACAGCCGCCTGCAGGAGTTGGAGGGCATTATTTCTGGGAATATCCGGGTCGCGACCATCTACAGCATCGGGCTGCATGTCCTGCCGCCCTATCTCAAGCGGTTTCTCAAGGAATATCCGACCGTCAATGTGCATGTCGAGTATCGCCGCCCAAACCAGGTTTATGAAGACGTTCTGGGCAACGTGGTTGACCTGGGCCTGGTGGCCTACCCAATCCGCGACGCCAGGCTGGAGATCGTCCCCTTCCGCAAGGAACCGCTGGTGCTCATCTGCCACCCGCATAATCCCCTGGCCAAGTGCGAGTCCGTCAGGCTCAAGGCCCTGGCCGGACAAAAGTTTGTCAGCTTCGAGCAGGACATCCCGACCCGCAAGGCCATGGACAAGATCCTCAAGGACCAGGGCGTGAGCGTCGAGCACGCCATGGAATTCGACAATATCGAAACGGTCAAACGCGCCGTTGAAATCGATTCCGGCGTGGCCATTGTCCCGCAGGCCACCATCAACCAGGAAGTCGCCAAACAGACCCTTGCCGCGGTGCGCCTCGAGGGCGGGGACTTCGCCCGCCCCCTGGCGGCGATTTACAAGAAGAGCCGCGTGCTTTCCCCTGCCATGAAGCAGTTCATCGCCCTGCTCAAGGAGAACCTGTAAAAGGGGCTGCAAGACGGCCAGATGCCCGGACCTCGCCAGGCCCGAACATGAAACGCAAGCTGGCCATCCTGGTAGTGGTCCTGGCTGTCATAAGCGGCGGGCTTTACTACCCCTTGATGCATCGTGCGCAGGCGATCATGCTTACCGGCCTGGTGAGCACCGACGCTGTGATCGTGAGTTCCGAGATCGCGGGACGATTGCAGGAGCTGCTCGTCAAGGAAGGTGACACCGTCAAGGCCGGGCAACCTATCGCGCGCATCCAGGCCCAGGAATGGAAGGCCGAGATGGCCTTCTTCGCCAACACCGAGCAGCAGTCTGCCTCGCAGGTCACCGAGGCCCAGGCCGGCGTCCGATTCCAGCAGGACCTGACCAGCAACCAGGTGC
>Ga0181524_10000477_pt1 | contig 48406 bp, 39 predicted proteins | sample PEATcosm2014_Bin_34_FD_119761 | JGI IMG/M metagenome (GOLD analysis project Ga0181524, IMG submission 119761) | Peatland microbial communities from MTU Mesocosm Facility, Houghton, MI, USA - PEATcosm2014_Bin05_60_metaG | ecosystem: Environmental > Terrestrial > Soil > Wetlands > Peat | place... | reverse complement strand
GACCCCAGACGAGCAATTCGTCAGCTTCGGGCGCGGGAATCCGCCCCCGTGCGACTTGCCGTTGGAGAAGCGGCGCGCCGTGGGCCTGACGCGAGAGACCTGGCAACTCGAAGTGGTGCCCGATTCTGGCAGCGACACCAAGCTGGACCATCCGCTTTCAACGCCGCTGGGCACGGCCCTGAACTGGGAGGGCCTGATGCAACTGGCCGAGAAGCACGCCGTCCGGTTCCTGCATGTGATGTCCTGCACCAATGCCCACGCCCCGCTCGGCATGGGCCTGTGGGAGGGCGTGCCATTGCGCGAAGTCATCTGGCTGACCCGGCCCACCGCCAACCTCCGGCGTGTCTTCTACTACGGTTACCATAACGACGACCCCCAGCAGCGGTTCCAAAGCTCGCTGGCGATTGACCGTGTTTTGGAAGACCCACCGGGCGAGTTGCCGGTGATTCTGGCCTATAAACTCAACGGCCAGTGGCTGTCGCCTAAACGCGGCGGGCCGGTGCGGCTGTTCGTGCCCGACGCCTACGGGAACAAGTCGGTCAAATGGCTCCAGCGCGTCGTTTTGACGAACAACATCCACCTCAACGACACCTACGCCGCGTGGAACAACGACACCGAGAGCCACCTCAAGACCTGCGCGTTCTTCCTTGAGACTCCCGGCGCAGCCAAAGCCGGGGAAGCGGTGCCCATCACCGGCCTGGCCCAGGTCGGCATGTCCGGGTTGAGGAAGGTGCAATGCTGCGTGGTCCCGCAGGGCCCGCCGGCGCTCAAGGACACCGACCGTCTCGCCGGAGCGGACTGGCGCGACGCGGAGGTCCTGCCGCCGCCGGTTCGCTGGGGCGGCGGATTGCCCGAGGGCAGGCTGCCGGCCAACACGTTGGGGATCGACCCGGCCACGGGCAATCCGCGAACCTGGCCGCTGCGCAACACTATCGTCCACTGGGCCGCCTTGCTGACCGGCCTCCAGCCAGGGAAATATGATCTGTGCTGCCGCACGATCGATGCCAATGGTCTGGCCCAGCCAATGCCCCGCCCCCTGCTCAAATCCGGCTACAACGCCATCCAGACGAAACCGTTGGTGGTTGCGGCGTGATGAGAGCCTGCGCCAAGTCGCCCCAGAAGCGCCGTCGCCCTGCCTGGATAAGGCAGCGCGGCCCCGGGGATGAAAAGCCTGCGGATCTCGGCAGCTAGTGTAGTGTATCGTAAATAGCTAGACATATTATCACCAAACATCAGAGCCAGAGCCGTGCTCACAGAGGGACCGATCCCTGCCCCACTTGGGCCAGGGCTGCGGCCAGGAGGCGGGCAGCGGAGGGGATGGCGCATTGGAGGGCCTCGATGCGGGCGTTAAGCGCCCGGACGGCAGTGCGCGCGTTGAATCGGACCAGGCGTTGGTACCACGTCAGGAACTCGAGGCTGACGGACGTTTCGAGGGCGGCGGGCGGGGCGGAGACACTCTGGCCGGAGGCGGTTTCACACAGGACAATAGCCGCCAGGGCCTGCGCCTCTCCAGGCGGGGCGGCGGAGGCCCCGAGGCGGCGCCACAAAGGCAGGGCGGCCTCGCATTGACCGGCGAGGGTCAGGGCCTGGGCCCGCTGCCGCGCGACGGCGGGGTCCTCGGGCAGATGGCCCTGGGCTTCGGAGGTCCAGTCCAGGGCCACTTCGTGGAACTCGGGCGCGCTCAGGGCCAGGTGGCCGCCGCGCAGCCAGGCCCGGGCATCGTCGGGCTTTTCCCTGGCCAGGGTGAAGTAGAGGTTGAGGGCCTGGACCGGCTGTCCGTGGGCAGCCAGGAAGTCTGCGTAATCGAACCGGGCGGGGCGGGATTGAGGGTCGTCCTGGAGGGCGCCGCGGAACTCCAGGGCGGCAGCCTCGGGCTGGCGGAGTTGGTCCAGGCACAGGGCAAGGCAGTGGCGCGGGCCGGCCTGGTGGATTTCCTTGTTGATGGGGGCCAGGGCGGGCTGGTGGCGTTTAGCAAGGCACTGGCGCATCTGATCAGCAGCCTCACAGAACTGCTTCTGTTCAAGATGTGCCAGGCCTAAAGCGAAGTGAAGGGAGGCGGTCAAGCCGCCGGCCCGGGCCAGGGGGGAGTTGAGCAGACGGGCCAGGTCATCCCACCGTCTCAGGGCCGCGAGTTGGGTCGAGAGCTGGGTGAGCAGCGTCTCGCGCAATTCGGGCACCACCATGGAGGCCGGCTGCGAGGACATGACGCCGAGGGCCTTGAAATACTCGACGACCCCTCTTTCGCGCTCGCCGGAGCGGGCCAGTTCCAGGCCGTAGTTCATGAGCAGGTTGGGCTCGTCGGGCATCTCGGCGACGGCCTGCTCGAGGAGGCGCAGGTTGCGCTGGACCTTGTCGCGGTCCTTGACGACCTCGCGGCAGTAGCCGTGATGCCGCAAGGGGGCGTTGCCGAGGCGGTTTTCCAGGCCCCATTGCTGGCGTCTGACCTCGAGACTGCTGAAGACCTGCTCGTGGATGCGGCCGACATAAAACAGGGCGGAGGCATTGCGGAACAGGCGCGGAACATAGCTGCATCCCTCGTCTTCGCGGCCGACATCGGTGATGGGCAGGCGCCAGGCAATGGCCGACCTGTCCTGCATGAGCCGGCGCAACGGCTCGTGACTGTCCGGAGGCAATTGCTCATCCGCGTCCAGCGCCAGGACCCAATCGCCGGTGACATGCTCCAGGGCGGCATTGCGCGCGGCGCTGAAATCATCGCACCATTGAAAGTGGAAGACCTCCGCCCCGTGCTCCCTGGCAATCTCAATGGTCCGGTCGGAGGACCCCGTGTCCACGACCACGATTTGATCGGCCAGGCCGCGCACGGAGGCCAGGCATTGGCCGAGGAATCTCTCTTCGTTCCTGGCTATCACACAGACCGAGAGCCGGGGCCTGTGGTCTGCGGCCTGTGGTCCGCCGCCCATGGTTTCAGGCAAAACCAGCCAGGCGGGCTTTATATTGCCTCGAAGGTTGCCGGCGAGAAACTTCCTGGCCGGCTTATATCCCGGGGCGAGTTGGATGGCATGTTGGGCGCAGCGGCGCGCCGAAACCGAATCTCCCGCAGCCTGCGCTATCTCCGCCAGAAGCAAGTATGCCTCGGGATGAAAGGGCCGAGCCTTGATGGCCGCCAGTGTGCCGGCCCACGCTTCGCGGAGGCGCTTCTGCCTGCGCAGCTCCCTCGGCTGGCTGAGCGCCCCCGTCAACGCGCATCGCGGCAGGACCAACGTCGTGCTCTTTTGCGCCAGACGGAACCGGTAATCGGTCCACACGAGGCCCAGTGGCTCGGGTCTGCACGTCGCCTGAAGGCTGCGGAGCCTGACGGTGAGGGGGTGGCTTGCAGCCCGGCGCAACGGCAAATGGTAACCATGCCGCATCACGGTGTCCCTCGAGATTCCCCATCTTGTTTTGAACACTTCCCAGTTGGCCAGCATGTTCTGCTTGTAGTCCAGGCGCGCGTTGCGGAAGGTGCGGCTGCCGGTGTGATGGATAAAAACCTCTTCCGCCATCCGCACCTTGAAGCCCAGGCACAACGCCCGCAAGCAGAAATCATCATCCTCGAAATTCCCGTTGACGAACGCCTCATCCAGCCCCCCGATCCGCTCCAGCACCTGGCGGCGAGTCATCAAACAGAAACCCACCGCTCGGGTGATCTCGCTGGACCGGCCCCTGTGCGCCTCTCGCCACTGGTCTGCGAACCTGGGCAGTTGTTCCAGCGATTGATAGCCCGGTTTGGCCACCAACTGCGGACCGGCCACGTAATTCGTCATCGGTCCGGCAATGCCGACCTCGGGATGCTCCTCGAACACGCGCATCATCCCCTCGAGCCACCCGGTCGTGACCACCGTGTCGTTATTGAGCAGCACCACATAATCGCCGCGAGCCAGGGAGAGGGCCTGGTTATTGCCGCCCGCAAAGCCGCGGTTCGACGCGTTCAGGATAAGGCGGACGTGCGGATGCTTCTCCGCGTAGCCCCTAAAAAATGCGGCGGTGCCATCCGTCGAGCCGTTATCCACAAGGATCAGTTCATAGGGTACGGCAGTACAGCGGCGCACGCTTTCCAGGCAAAGCCGCGTGTCGTCCATGCCGTTGCAGGCCAAGATGATGATTGAGGTCAACGCAGGCTCGCACGCTATCCGGTCCAATTGCCGCGCAACCATTGCCGGAGAGAAATTGTCCGCAATGTGCGCCCGGCCCCGGTTTGAGTACTCACCCCAGGCCCGCTCGTCATTGTAAAGGGTCGCTACCGCGTCGGCGAACGCCTCCGGGTCATCTTTGACGACAAATGGCGGCTCGGCGCCGGAGCCAATGCCCTCCGCCCCGATGCTCGTAGTCACCACCGGCAACCCGAGCGAGAGCGCCTCGCCGATCTTGCCCTTCATCCCGGCGCCGTATCGCAACGGGGCGACTGAAACCCGATGCGAACGCACGTAGGGCTCAGTCTCCGGCACATATCCCGTTACCGCGATCCCGTCTCCAGCCAGCGCCCTGACGCCCGCCGGCGGATTATTGCCGACTATGGTGAAGCGAACCCCGGGCAGCCTGGAGCGCAAACGCGGCCAAATCCGCTGATGGAAGTGCAAGACGGCATCCTCGTTGGGCGGATGCGCGAAGTTGCCCACGAACAAAACACCCTCGCGCGAGGAAAAAGGCGGGACCTCCGAGCAAACCGAATGGACGTTCGGCACGATCTTTACCGTGGCTGCCGGGAGTTCCTTCAGCAAGGCCGCGGCGTCGTTCGGCGTCACCGCAATGAGCGCGTCCGCCAAGGCGTAAATCCTCAATTCGCGGCGCTTGCGCCCCAGTATTTCCTCCAACGAATGTTCCTTCGGCTCCAATTCCGCCTGCCTCAACTCCCGCACATAGTGGACATCCACCGTGTCGACATAGACGGCGGTGCGGGGCGACGCGATGCTCAGAAAAGGATAATACTGCTCGGCAATGTACCAAAAACACAGAATCGCCTTCTCGAAGTTCCTTTCCAGCAGCAGCTTCTGAAGATCAAAACGCCAGCCCTCCGACTGGTAGCCAAGCTGGCGCATCCGGTCGGGGTCCCCCGCATAAACCTCGATGCCCAGTTGCTGCAGTTCACGCGCGTAGCGTTCCCCGTTGGCGCCGTTCCGAGCGATGAACGTCACCTTGTGCCTGGCGGCGGCCAACAGACGCAGAATCTCAAACATCCGCAACGACCCCGAGGCGCGATCGTACATTGGCATCAAGGCGTCCACTACGAGGATCCTCCTTCCGCCTCGGCGATCACTGGCTTCCGGGACGGAGGCTTCACCGGGCGGGGCCTGAAGCTTGAGGGCCGCCTGCCATTTTTCCCGGAACTTCTCCCGGTTGACGACCTGGTAGCGCTTGAAGCCGCTCTGCACATCCGTTCCCGCAGTCCCTCCCTCATGGTGGATGATGACACTTGCCGGCTGGTAAACAACCCGCCAGCCGGCTTGCCGGAGGCGGAAACACAGGTCGGTGTCTTCGTAGTAGGCCGGCGCATAGCGCGTATCAAAGCCCCCCTCGGCCAGGAACAACTGCCGCCGCACCAACAGGCACGCGCCCGAGCAATAATCGACCTCCCGCACGAAATTGAACCTCGGGTCCTGCGGGTCTTGACCCCGGCCATAGTTCCACCCGGATGCGTCTGAAAAGATAATGCCCCCCGCCTCCTGCAAACGGCCGCTGGGATACACCAATTTGGCGCCCACCGCGCCCGCGCTGGGGTCCGCCGCCAAGGTTCCCAGGAGCGCCTCCAACCAGCCCGGCTGCGGCTCCGTATCATTATTGAGGAGCACCAGGTTGTCCGTCGCGGCCAAGGACGCCGCCGCGTTGTTGCCGCCCACAAACCCGAGATTCTCCCGGTTGACGACTACGCGGACATTTTGGCATTCCCGCTCGAGGCCCATGAGGTATTCCCGGGTGCCGTCCGTCGAGGCGTTGTCCACCACGATCAACTCGTAAAGGGCCTCCGGCGTATTGCTTCGCAGCGCCGCGACGCACTTCTTCGTCAGCTCGAGCTGGTTCCAGCAGAGCATCAGGATGCTCGCCTGCCGGCGCTCGGGCCGCGGCGGTTCGGCAGGCAAGGCCCGCGCGCCGCCCGTCGCCTGAGCGGCGCCGGAACCGTTGGCAATTGAGCCTGGCAGACCGGCTGCCGGCCGCGTTTCCCCGTTGTGTCCGCTTGCAAGCATGTTCGGTTCAGTTGCGTGCGTTGTGCCGGCTGCGCCGTCTGAGCAAGCCGGCTTCGCAAGCCAATTCGACGGCCTTGATTCGATCCTTCAGGGGGAAGGCGGGGGTCTCGAAGTAGATGCTCACGTTGCCATTCTCAACGTCATCAAAGACCTGGTAAGGCTCTTTTAAGAGGAGTTTGTTGTCCTTGACATACTTTTCCAGGTAAGTGCCGGGAAAGGGGATGGCGCAGCTCATGTTCAAATCCGCAAAGCGGTGCCGCAACGAATAGTCAATAGTCCGTTTGACGGTTTCCAGCGTGTCGCCAATATTGCCGATCATGAATTGGGCGACGATGCCGATGTTATTGTCGCGCAGGTGCTTGATCCCCCGGTCGATGTCCTCGAGGGTTTCGCCTTTCTGCATCGCCTTGAGGGCTTGATTGTCGGCCTGTTCGATTCCAATGCTGGTTCCCACGACTCCGGCCTCGCGCATCGCCCGCGTGGTCTCCGCGTCCAACCGGTCCGCCCGCATGCCCCGGGGGAAATAGAAGAAGGGGTACTTGCGAAAAACGGCCATCAGGCTCAAGGTCCTGTCGCGCCGCATGTTGAACATGTCGTCGTTGATAGAAACGACGCGGCTGTGGTCGCAATTCTCGTAGAGCCATTGCAATTCCCGGTCGATGTGCTCGAGCGGCCGGAAACGTATGGTCCGTCCGAATATCCGGTGGCCGATGCAGAAATGGCAGTTGTTGGGGCAACCGCGGGAGGTGGTGAGTGAATGCGCGTTCCAATCCGGGTTGATGTAGTTGTCGCGCAGCGGGGTCGGCAATTCGTTGGCGTGCAAGAGCGGTTGTTCCCCGTTCTCCGCCACGGTCCCCTCGGTGCGGTAGCTTATGCCCTGCACTTTGCCCCACTCCTGGCCGGAGAGGATTTGGAGACAGGGCTTCTCGCCCTCGCCCTTGACACAGATGTCCATCAGGGGGATGTCCCGCATAAGGTCGGCGGGCGACAGCGTGGCGTGCGGACCGCCAGCCATGAATTTGACCTCGGGATGCCGGCGCTTGATGTTCTCCGTCAGGTGGCGCACGACCCCCAGGGCCGAGGAATCGCTGTTTACGTAAAAGCCGACATACGGGTAGCGGTATCGCTCGACGCAGGCGTAGATCGTATCGTCGTCGCTCGTCGAGGTGATCAGCGCATGGCTCTGGACCCCGCGCGCCCGGAGGTAAGCGGCAATCGAGGAGATGCCCTGATGCACGATATGTTCGGCGGAAAAGCCGCGGTCCGGGTTGATGAAAAGTATCGCTGGATGCTCGGGCAGCGGCGGCCTTTGGACCTTGGTGACGGCCGTGCTATCAATGGCAACTCGTCCCATGTCACTGAGCTCAACGGCCACCTTCAGGCGCCGGGCCGAGGGGAGGCTAAAGAGGACCTGGCAGGTCAACGGGCCGGGAGCCGCATCCGGGTCGAGCTTCCGCGGCAGCACGACTGACCGCAAAGAGGCGTTGGATGCGGCATCCATGACCTGGACCCGCATCAGATTCACGTTGCGATGGGGATTGTCCAGGATGCGGTAAACCAGCGCCAGGCGATAGTCGCCCGGGGCGAGCTGCATTTCGCTGAACATGGCTTTGGCCTGCCTGGAATCGTTCTGGAAAACTACCGGATCATTCATAGGAACTGTGCGCGCGCGCGGGTTTGGTTGAGCCTATTTCGGCGGATACGGAAACAACTCCGGGAACAGATACATCTCGCGGTGAGGCGAGGCCTCCAGGCATTTGCGGCAGATTGGCCGGCTGATCCTGCCGGCGAGGAAGTCGAGGCGGGCTTGCCGGATGCCGGGATGCTTGAGCCAGAGGTCCTTGAGGGATATCTCCCAAAGCTCTTCGGGACGGGTGTATCCGGTCTCCCCGGTGATGTCCACGCAGCAGAACGCTACAGTGCCATCCGCCAGAACTGCCAGGACCTTCCAAGGGGAATCGCAAAAGCCGCAATGCTCGGGCAGCCCCGTTCCCGGACAGGGATGGTGGTCGGCGTTGGGATAGCACCCGCCTTCAGCCAGCGGCTGTATCGTGAGCGAAAACAAGCCCCCTCCGGGTTTGGCGCAGTTGAAGGAGGTGATCACGCCGTTCTCCTGCCAGGTCCCGCCTTCGCCGAGCCCAAGGTCCTGGACGTATTTCTTTGCAAACCGGTGTTTGCGCTGGAGGTTGGCGGCGTTTTGACGCTCCACCCCGCTGGTATATATCTTGAAGTAGAACTCCTGTTTGCTGTTGCCGTTCTTCCAGGCCAGCAGGTATTTGGCAATTCGCGCGTGGTAGCGGTGGTAATCGATGGAACTGCGGGAGGCGAGTTCCTTGGCGGAGCAGGAGAGATTAAGCACCACGCACATGTCAATTTGGAGGAACTCCGGCTTCAATGCGGAGCCGTTGGTAGCCAGCGCGAGGGTATGGCCTGCGGCATTGGCCTCCAGCGCCATGTCCAGGAATGCCGGATGCAGTGTCGGCTCGCCATCGACATGCAGTCTTAGCGGCCGCGTGGTGATCCCCTTGGCCTGCCGCACCAGGTGCGTGAAGACCTCCCGCTTCATGAAAGACCCGGTCCGCTGCGAACTGGCGCTCCGGCAGTAACTGCACCGGAAGTTGCACTTCGAACTCAACTCGAACATCACCGTCGGGTCTGCGGCGTAGGCCGCCAGGGCATGGTTATACGCTTCGTCTTTCGCCGGCCCCTTGAAGAGCGGCTTGATTCCGCCGGCCGGTCTGGCCGCAGACTGGCCGTTGCCAGTCACCCTCGGACGGTCTCCATTGGCCCCGGCCCCGTCCGCCCGCTTGAGGCTGAAATGGCTGCCCGCCGTCGCGCCGGGCGCTATGGCGGGCTGGGGACCGGCCCCGTCCGCCCGCTTGAGGCTGAAATGGCTGCCCGCCGTCGCGCCGGGCGCTATGGCGGGCTGTGGAGCGGCCCCGTCTGCCCGCTTGAGGCTGAAATGGCTGAGCCTCACGGACAATTCACGAACGTCCGCGCTGGCGCCGTTGCGCGCCGGGACGAAGACCTGCCGGCTCTCCAGGGACACTGGCACGTCCGCTGCCGCGGGCTGGATAGGCAACCGGATTTCGAGCAACTTGTCGCTGCTGGCAATGCTGTGCATGTACACGCTCTCTTCGCCCACATAGATCGTCAAGTCGAACGGGAAGGCGGAATAGCAACTCTCTTGGGCGCATCCCACCCTGAAGCTCAAAGTCGCTGGCGTGGCCCAGCGCGGCACCCACAGACAGCCCGCCCCTGCCATCCACCGCCAACCGCCTTCGTCGTCATAAAAACCGTCGCCGAACCTGAGCGCCTCCGCGCCGCCCTCGCCGCCCCAGGCGCTGCCCGGCGGGGCTGGACTTGCGGGCGATGGCTGAAAGACAGGCGGTGTAGTTGCCCGATTGACGCTCACCGGCGTCTCATTTTGCCGGCCTGGAAGCTGAGCCGCATCCAACCTGGGATTGATGAGGCGCACCGCAAGATGGCGCCCGTCCTGGTTGATCCCGTTCTCGGCCGGAACATAATCCTTATTGCTCTGCAATTGAATGGCGACTTCTTTGTCCGAGGCGGGAATCTCCTGTTCGATCGGGAGGGTCTGCATATCGCTCTCGAATCGAAGGCTCTGCCGGGTCTGCCCATCCACAATGACCGCGACCTCGAGCGGGGTCTGGTTTCGGGAACCGCCGCCATACCACGACAGCTTCCCACAGGCCACGTCGGCTTTGAAAACCGATGGTTTTGCCGAAGGGGGCGCCAGCAACTGGCCGGCCTCGCTCATCCACCGCCAGCCTCCCTCATCATCGTAGAATCCCCACTGATGAGTCAGGGACGCAACCGGCGCCTGCGCCGGCGGGACAAAGCTCAGGTTAAGCGTCAAGTCGGTCGAGCGGTCATTGGGAGCGCCTTCCGGTTTTTCCTCAGGGTGTTCGCCAGTCCTGGCATCCTCCAGGCAGGAGCCGGCGTCACCTTCGGCAGGCGCCGCCACTCCCGCGTAGGTTCCAACGAACAGAAACTGCAGCGCGCTCAATTCCTCGAATTCCTCGGGCGAAACGTCCTGCATCCGCAGCCGGCCAATGCGCACCGTCCCGTCGGCAGCCGGAGCATACTGGCGAAGGTCTTCCCCGTTGAGATTCGAGACCGTCAACTGTCCAATCCCCGCCTCATGCAGCAAGGCTTTGAACATGGCCTTGGTGAAAAACCGCAGGTGCGTCCGATCCAGGATGCCCTCGTCCCGGTATTCCCACCGCCCTTTGTCTGCCAACTCCTGAACCACCGTTAAGCGCCGAACATTCGGAACACTGGCCACCACCGTTCCCCCCGGCTTCAAAAACCGGACCAACCTGCGCGTGGCCGCCCAGGGGTCTCGCAAATGCTCCACCACGTCAGCCAGCACCAGGCAATCGAATTCCCCCTCCTCAAAAGGCGGGACGAAAGACTCCACGTCGGCAGGATAGACGGCATCGAGTTCCTCTCGGGCACGGGCCGCAGCCGCCTCGTCCAACTCGATTCCTGTCACGCGCCGTCCCGGAACCACCTCTTTAAGCGCCTTGCCCAGCGCCCCGCCCCCGCACCCGACATCCAGGATGTTCATTGCAGACTCAGGCACTGCGGCAATGATCTCCTGGCGGCGGTGCAGAAAGTATTGGGCCAGGCCCGTCTCGACCGGCGGCTTTGGCGCGCCGGGCATGCTAAAATCCCCTCTCATGATCTTGTCCTCGTAATGGCGAATGAGTTGATACAGACATTGTATTGGCACGTTGTGTTCGTTCAAATAGAGGCTGCGATTCTGCTCCCGGAGCAAAGTCCATTCCTCGATGCTTTTCAAATTGTTGCTGTACATCGCCAGGTAGCGCAGCCGATGCCATTCCATCCCTTGGCTGCGAACAATGCCCCTGGCCTCCGCCCACTGCCAGAGCTTTGTCCCCGGCATTGGCGTCAGAATCGTAATGTCGTGCCTGGCCAACTTCCCGGCGGCGTAGTTCTTCAGGATGAACCGATAGGTCTCATGGACGTTCTCCTCGGTTTCCTCATAATGGCCCAAAACGAAGCCTGCGCTGGCCTGGAGGCCATGCGCCTTGGCGACGTCCAGGGCCCTCTGGTTGTCGGCCGCGCTGTAGCGAACGTCCTTGAGCTTCTTCAAAATCAGGTCGGAACCTGACTCCGCCCCGAATCCGATGTTGTGGTAATTCAACCTACGAAGCTGCGCGCACAGCTCGTCCGTAACCAGGTTGGCCCGCACCGACGATGCAAGCGAGAGCCTCCGGTTCAGCCCTTTGGCTTCAAAGAGGTCAATGATCCGGCCCAGCCGCTTCCGGTCCGCCGCAAACAGGTCGTCCCAGAAACTGACCCCGGAAAGCGACGGGTCGCGCCGAAGCAGAGATTCCAGTTCGGCGAGCACTCGCTCGGCGCTGTGGAAACGGACATTGGGCCAGTAAACCGACGAGGCGCAGAAGCTGCAACGATACGGGCAGCCTCGCGACGTGAACATATACGGCTGCTGGCCGGCCAGGAGTCCAAAATAGTGGTCTGGGATGGGGATGTCGTCCAAATCGCCAATCACCGGCCGCGGTTGCGTCTTGCGGAGGCGCCCGCTCTCGTCCCGATAGACGATTCCGGCAACGCCGGCAAGCTCCCGCCGCGACAGCGCGCCCGTGCGCAGCAAAAGGGCAACGACCTCCCCAAAAGTGGCTTCCCCCTCGCCCAGCACCCCGAGGTCCGCCGAGACCGGCAGCGTGTCCGGAAAGGCAGTGATATGGAAGCCGCCGAGAACCACGACCGGAATGCCCGCCCTCCGAGCCCCGTTGCACATTGCAATCGCATCGTCAAAATCCTGCGACGTGCTCGAAACCCCCAGCACATCCGGCCGCAAACTCACAGCCTCCTCGAGAGTCTGCGCCGCCAGAAACTCGATTGCTCCGGGCATTAGCCGCTCCGTGTAGGCCTTCAGAAACCCAAATCCCAGCGCCGCGTTCCATCGGACGTCCACCCGATTAGTCGCTCGCGTCAGACAAATCCGCAGGGTGCTCATAATGCCCCATGAAGACGCAAATCGCCATGCCCATCACGGTGCTGCCATCGCCAGGGGAAGCCGGCCCTTTGTTCTGGTTGCGCCCGCCGGCTCGTTGCCCCAACCCGAACCCGCCGCCACCCCGGCAGGGGCCGCGTTAGATTCCTCGTTCACTCTCTGCAAGTTCTCCCGGGCAATGACATGGAGCGGGTTGATTTCCAACACGCGCTCGAAACATTGGCGGGCCGCCGCCAGATCATCGAGCTTGTAGCGGCAATTGCCCAACCGCAGCAGCAACTCCGGGTCATTCGGGGCCTGGTCCAAAAGCATCTTGTAGTGGCCGGCCGCATCCGAATAACGCCCGCTGGAGTAGTTGGCGTCCGCCAGCAGGCGATGCGTCTCCGGGTTTTCAGGGTCCAACTCCAACGCCCGTCTCAGGCTCTGCTCGAAGGTCTCGATCTGGTTGACGCGTAGCGCCGTCGCCGCCAATCGGACCAGGCAATCCACGTTGTCGGGCTCGCTCGCACAAGCCTGCTGGTAGGACTCGAAAGCCCCGGCATAGTCGGCCAGTTGAAACTGCAAATTGCCCAGGCAGACCCGCAACTGAACGGAACGCGGAGCGGAGCGCAGGGCCTGCTTGATGAACTCACAGGCAGCCGGCAGATGGTCATTGGCATAGGCCGCATCGGCTCGAGCCAATAGCTCGGCCGCAGCCGCCGGCAATCCGCTGTTGCCCGCTTTGGCGTCAGCCTGCCCCTGGCGCTGAGCCGGCGCCGGCGCTGTCCCTTCTCCGGCGCTCTGGCGCCGCAAGGCCCGCAGGTTGTCCAGGGCCGTCTGGTTGCCAGGGTCAATCTCCAGCGCATGTTCGAGGGCGGATCGAGTGGTCGCTCGATCCCCAATCTCAAAAAAGCACTTCGCCAGCAAAAGAAACAATTCCGCCTGGTTTGGATGCCGCCCGATGAGTTTGCCATAGACCATCGCCGCATCGCGGCAGTTCCCCCGGCTCAGGTGGGTGTCTCCCAGGAGCTTCAGCGCATCCAGGTTCTCCGGTTCCAAGGCCAGGGCGCGGTCCAGGCCGAGTTGGAGCCCGGAGCCATCGTTCAGCCGCTGGCTGGCCAGCGCAAGGCGAAGCCACAAGGCTGCCCGGTCAGGCCTTCGCTCCAACGCCAGGCGGTAGGCGCCGGCGGCCGGCTCAAACTCGCCCAGCAGAAAGTTGAAGTTCCCCATGGTTTCCAAGGTCTCGGCGGTATGGGCTGAAAGGGGTTCAAGCAGGGCGAGAAAATCGCGCGCGGCATCGATATGCTGTTTCTGATAATGTGCCTGGGCCGCCTGCAATATCGCCTGGACCACTCCCGGGGCGTTGTTCCCGGGCTCGACGGACCTCCCATCGCGACTTTGCTCGGGTGCTGGGCCGCGATTGCTCCGGGTCGGGGTTCGCTCACTGCTTGCTATGCTTGGTTTCGTCGTTGTCATTGGCTTAGCTGGTAAAGGACAGAATGTAAAAGCAGGTGCGGTGCCATCGGGGAAAAGAGGCAGAAACCGGAAAATGACAGCCCCCGTTGCGTCCTGCCGGACAAAGACCCGTTTTCCCGGAACAATTTGCCATCGGGACAAGGAAGATGTTGCCGGGGAGGCGCTGCCGAGTCGCCAAGGGACCTCTACAGCCGCACCATCCAGGATGTATCCGAAAACACCCTGTACAGAATATCAAGCTCGCTCATGGTTCCTGCGGAGGGATGGCTTTCACACTCGCGATCTAGTGGTCGATTTCATGAATACGATGGCCATGAGACAAGTCTTCGGCGCCTTGCGGAAACTCCGCGGTCGCGCGGACAAGGATGTGTTGCGGATCGATACGGCGGAGGTGGCTCAAGAGATTGAGGAAGGACTCGTTTTCACCGAGGTCCCGGCAGGTCCTGGCCAGGGAGCCGATCAGGCGGGGGTTGTTTGGCGCACGCCCCAGGGCCTCGTGGAAGTGGACGAAGGCGCGCTGATAATCACCGCGCCCGCACAACAATTCCGCCAGGGCGATGCGCGCCGAGACATCGCCGGGGGCGCCGGCGAGGGACTCTTCCGCCAGCCGTTCCAGGCGCTCGAACACGCTTTCACGGCTCATGGGGTCAGGCAGCCGGGGCCGCAGGCTGCCTCAGTTGGGCGAGCTTGGAGGTGAGTTCGATCCAATTGACTTTGACGCGGTCGTGAAGTTGGCTGGCCGTTTGCCAGGCGATTTTCTCCTCGACCCTTTTGAGGTCCTGTAGGGCGGGGTCCGAGCCCGGCTCCAGCTCCAGAACTTGCTCGAAGGCCCGGCGGGCCGCCTCCAGATGTCCGGCTTCCAACTCGCACCGGCCCAGGCGGAGGACCACTTGGCTGTCCTGGGGCGTTTGCCCCAGTATCTGGCGGTATTGGCGGGCGGCGTCCTCGTAACGCTGTTGCTGGAGGTTGAGGTCTGCCAGCAGGCGCAAGGCGCCGGCATTGTTGGGCTCGAGTTGGAGGGCGCGTCCCAGGGCGGATTCAAAGCGGCGAAGGTCCTCGCAGCGCAGGGCGGCGGCGGCCAATCGCACCAGCGTGTCCACGACATCGGGCTGGATGGCCTCGGCCGCCATGCAGGACTCCAGGGCGTCCGGATACAGGCGGAGTTGGGTCTGGATGTTGGCCAAAGCGACCCAAAGCGGGGCGCAAAGGGGCGCGTGGCGCGCGGCCTGGCGCAATGAAGCGAGCGCAGCGGGCAGGTCGCCGCGGGCATAAGCCGCGTCGGCCTGGGCCACCGACTCAGCCGCGTCCGCCGGCAGTGGGCCGGCCTCGGAGACGCCGGCGCCGGCATCCGGCGCCGCCACGGCGGCAGGTCTGCCGGCCTGGGCCGCCAGGAGCGCCAGGTTGTCGCGGGCAACCGGGTTGGCGGGCTCGACTCTCAACACGCGCTCGAATGCGGACTGCGCGCCGGCCCTGTCACCCAGCATGGAATGGCACTTGGCCAGGGCGAGCAACGCCGAGGTGTCGTCGGGCTTCAGCGCCAGGAGCCGCTGATAGAGCTGCCCGGCCTGGGCCGGCTTGCCACATCGGAGATCGGTATCGGCCAGAAGCTGGAGGGCTTCGGCGCAATTGGGGTCCAGCACCAGGGCCTGTTCGAGCGCGGCCTCGAATGCAGGGAGGTCCTGCAAACTCAGGCAGGCAGCGCCGAGCTTGGCGTGGAGCAGGGCATTGGCGTGATCCAGTTCGATGGCCTCCTTAAACCGGCGCCGGGCTTGCTGGAACTCTCCCAGTTGGAAGTGGACGCTCCCCAGCGAGGCAAGGAGCGACGCATCGGGCGGGGCCAACTCCACCACGGCCCGGAGCAGGATGCGGCTGCTCTTGAGGTCGCCCCGGGCAAACTGCTCATTGGCGAGGTCCAAGACTTGGAGGGCGGGCCCGGAAGGGCCTTGGGCGGCGGGCTTAAGGACCGGGCCTCGAGCTTCAGAATTGCTCATAAGGGTGTGAGCGGGCCGGCGTCCCGCAAGTTTGGGTTCCCTCGAGCGGGCGCTTAGGAAATCAGCTTCAACACGGTCTGCGGCAACTGATTGGCCTGGGCGAGCATGGCGGTCGTCGATTGCAGCAGGACGTTGTCGCGGGCGTACTCGGTGGATTCGTCGGCCACGTTGACATCCTCGATTTGCGAGCTGGCGGCAGTGAGGTTCTGCTCTCCGACGGACAGTTGGTCGGAAGCAAAGTTCAAGCGAGTCTCGTAGGAGCCGAGGGTGGCGCGGTCCGAGGCGAGCTGGGTGATGGCGGCATCGACGGCGGCCATGGCGGTGGCGGCGGCGGTGGTCGTGGCGATGTTCGAGGAGGTGACGTCGGCATAGGCGCCGGCGGTCAGATCGATGCCATTCATGCTCAGGCTCACCACACCGTCGGCATCGAGCGGGATGTTTATCGAGTTGCCCGAGAACAGACTCACTCCATCGAAGTCCTTGGCGGCAGTCGAGACGATATAGGAGCTGAGCTGCTGGAATTCCAGGTCGTAGAGCGAGCGGTCGCTGTCGCTCTGGGTGTCATTCAAGGCCTCGACGGAGAGTTGGCTCATCTGGGTCAAGGCGGTGGAGATGCCGCTGAGGTAGCCATCCTGGGTCTGGGTGAAGGAGAGGGCGCCGCCGACGTTGTTTTGCGCCGCCGTGGTGGCTTGCGCCTCCGCATTGATCCTGCTGGCGGCCGCCAGGCCGGCGGGATCGTCGGCAGGGGAGTTAATCTTGAGGCCGGAACTGAGCCGCTCGAGGGACTGATCGAGACGGGTCTGGGCCGCATCCAGATTATTGGCGCTGTTGAGCGCCTCGATGTTTGTGTTGATTGTCATACGATTCTAGGCTTGGTATGGTTAGTTTTGTTCTTGTTTTGCTTTTGTCAGGAGTTGTGACCTCCGTGTCAGGGTTTAGCCGGCAGTCTTCCTGCCAGCGGTTGGAGTGCGAGCGCACCTGTGGAGTTGCGCTGTCGGGGTGAGAGTTTGGGCACCGGACCGAGGCGCGGGGCCGCGGCGGCTTCGTTGCTCTGGCGGATTTCCTCATAGACCTCCTGCCGATGAACCGGGACGTCCGCAGGGGCAGTGATGCCCAGCTTGATGACCTCGCCGTCCAGGCGCAGCACCTTGATGGTGATGCGTCCATCGATCACGATGCTTTCATTGAGTTTCCGGGAGAGTATCAGCATGGCAGTGCTCCGGGTCAGCGGCCCCGGGTGGGCAGCGGGTGTGCAACGGAAAAGTTCGGGGCGTTCAAAGGGATGACCTGCTTGGCGGTCAGTGTGCGGCGGTTCAGCACGATGGGCCCCTTCAAATTGACAGTGGCCTGCTTGGGTCCGCGCACGGTCACGATGTTGACAATCAGGGCGTCCTCCGGGCGTTCCAGACCCAGAAAATGCGCATCCTCATCGGGGATGGTCGGCCGGTAATCCGGCGCCACGACAAAGGGAGACATCACCAGGAACGCCAATTTGAGATTGCCCACTGGCTGCAACCAGAGAAACGGCTCTTGCTCCGGCTTGGCATACAGGGCGAACCTCTTGCATTGCTCGAACCCCAGCAAGCCAAGCGGCATCCGAATCACGCAATGCTTGCGCTCCAGGCAACCACCTGTTTCTGTTATCACCATGCGGTTCATTGACTTTCCTCAAAGCAGGGGACATGCCAGCCCTGGTTTCCCCAATAAAACCGGCGATGCAAAGGTGAAACTCTCCGCTTTTCCGCCAATTCGGGAAGCTGAGCGGCGGCCTGGCCCGCGCCGGGGCTGACCGCAGGGCAATTCCGACCCAAGGCTGGTCAATTATTGCCGAGTCTCCCCCGCTCAGGAGACATTGAGGTAATCCATCAAAGACAGGTTGCTGTTGAGAAGGCTGGCGCCGCTCTCAAGGGCGGCCTGGTAGGCAGTTTGCAGCGTGGATAGCTTTGTCAGGGTCGTGGCCATGTCCGCGTCCGATGCGTTCGAGATGTCCGTCGTCAGGGCGGTGGACTGGGTGGAGGCGACGGCACTGGCGTCGTTCAGTTGAGACTGGATGAGGCCATTGGCGGAGATTTGGGCGGTGATATTGTCCTCATCCTTGGTAAGGTTAGGCTGGTCGGTGGCGGCGATTGCCTGGATGTTGCCGGCCTGGAGGTCATTGCGCAGTGAGATGAGGTGATTGAAGAAATCGGCTCCGGTGCTCGAGTCGGTAATCACCCCGGAAGGACCTGTGCCCGACGTGTTGGCGCCCGGGACCTGGGCCGAGAGAGAATAGCCGGGGGCGACTTCGGCCGAGGGCACGGAATCATTGCCCTGGTAGGTGACGGCCGTGACGTTCCCGGAGGCGTCGGTGGCGGCGACGAACGGGGGCTGGGAGTTCTGGGTGCCGCCGAAGAGATATTCGCCCTGGGCGTTCTGGCTATTCATGGCCTGGACGCCTTCCTGGATGAGCTGATTGACCTCGGTGGCGTAGGAGGCGAGGTCCGCGGGCGAGGAGGTGCCGCCGGCCTCGCTGGCGATTTCAGAGGCGCGGGCCGAGAGCGTCTGGAGGCTGTTGATGGCATTATAGGAACTTGTGGCCTGCTCCTGGAGGGCGGTGATGTTCTGTTGGTATTGGGCGATGGAGCTGTTCTGGACCTGCCAACCGAGCACTTGCTGCATCACGGCGGGGTCATCGGAGAGCTGGGAGACGCTCTTGCCGGTGTCCACTTCGTTCTCCAACCGGGCTTGCTGGTTGTTCAGGAGAGACAACTGGTTGATATAGGAATCCGGGAACGAGTTGAAGGCGATGCGCATATCAATATCAGGTTGGGGGTTAAGATTGTTTCAGGTTCATCACGTCGTCCAGCATCGTGTTGAGCGTATTGATCAGTTCGGCGGAGGCCTGAAAGGCCTGCTGGTAGGTCATAAGGCTGGTCATTTCATCGTTAAGGGACACCCCGCTCACGGAAGTGCGCTGCTGGGTGAGCATGCTCTGCACGGCCTGTTGGTCGCTCAAGCTGCTGTTCGCGTTGGAAAGGGCGGAGCCGAGATTGGTAATGGTGGCGTTGTAACTCCCGGAGAAGGTCTGGTTCCCGAGGGCCGGCTGAGGGGCGTTGCCCAGTTGCGCCAGCGTGGCCGCCACCTGGTTGTCGCCGGCGGCGCCTGCAACGCCGGCCGCCTGCAATGTCGAGGGATCGCTGGCCAGGGTCGCATTGACGCCGATATCGCTGGCATCGGCGCCGGTGAAGAAGTCCGCGCCGGTGTTGCCGTTGAGGCCGTAGCCCTTGCTATAGACCGCGTTGACCTGGGTAATAAGCTGGGACGCCAACTGGTTAAGGCCGCCTTGGAGGGAGGCCAGGGCGTTGTCGCGGCTGTCAATAGCGCCCTGAATGCTGCCCCCGGTCAGTGTGAGCGCCGTGCCGGGGGCGTTGGCAGTGCTCACGAGCATCTTGCCGCCGCCGGCGTCGCTGGCTTGCAGCGTGTCCTGCACATCGGAGCCGGAGACGAGCAACTGCCCATCGACCACGACGTTGACCGAGCCGTCGGAATTGGCAACGGGCTGGAAGTTGACCAGGTTGGCCAGGTTCTCGAGGTCCTGCTCGCGCGAATCGATCAGGTCGTTGGCGCTGCCGCCGGAAGCGCTTTGGGCCAGGGTAATCTGCCGGTTGAGGCCCGCGATTTGGGAGAGGAGCTGGTTGGCGCTGGCCACGCCGGTTTGGACGGATTGGTTGAGTTGGCCTTGCAGGCCGCTCAGGCTCTGATCCACCTGGTTGAACTGCGCGGCAAGCTGCTGGGCTTGGGAGACGACCGCCTGCCGGTTGGCCGTCGAGCTCGGGTCGGTGCTCAGGGCCTGGAATTCGTTGAACAAGCCGCTGAGGTCGCTGTCCAGCGCGCCGGTCGAGCCAACACTGGTGGTGTCGGAGGAGGAGGCGCTTTGCAGTTGCTCGCCGATGTCCGACTGCGCGGTCTGCAAGGCGCTCTGCTGGGACTGAAGATAGGAGGTGATGCTGTTCTCACCCTGGATCTGTTGGTCCAGCATTGCGTCGCGGACCTGCTGAATGGCTACGACCTCGACCCCGCTACCCTCGGGGCCGATGCTCGTCTGGACGGGCGTGGCGGCCTGCTCGACCACCACCTGGCGGGAATAGGCGGGGTTGTTTACGTTGGCCAGGTTCTGGCCGGCGACTTCGATGGCCTGCTGCTGGGCATTGAGGCCGCTGGAGGCGATGTAGAGGCTGTCAATAAGACCGGGCATAACGGATAATAGAACGGAATTATCCGATGCGGTCGTAAAGCGCGCAGCCCGGCGCGGCCTGCGCCACGGCGCCGGCGTGGGTGTAGGTCGGGGCGCCAATCGCGCAAATCGAGTTGATGAATCGGCCCATCATCTCCACCGCGCGGCTAAGCAGGAGGTGGTTCTGGCGCGCGCGCTGCCGGACCCGGGCCAGCAGATGGCTGTTCTCCTCGATTAAGGCGGTGAGCAGGGGACGGTAGGCGGGCGGCAATTGCGGGACCAGCGCGCCGGCGCGGGCGCCGGCCGGCAGGTCCAGCTCCCGGGCCAACTCCCGCTGGCGCAGGGCGCGCTCACGGCGGGCTGCGTGGATGGCTTCGCCCTGGGTGTTAATGGCCGAGACGGTGGCCAGCAGGTCTTCCGGGAGCCGCCGCACGATCTGGTCCCGCTGCAAATCCAGCAGGGCCAGCAGCTCGCCGTATTGCTTGAGCTCGTCGCGCAAGCTCTCGACATAATTGTTCAACGATTCAGTCATGGTAAACTAGTTTTGGCGCAGACAGCTCAAGGAGCCCGCCCCTCCCGGTCGGAGAAGCCCCGCATTTTTGGAGAACTCAAAGTCCGGGCCGCAGCCGAGCCGGAAACCGGCTCGCCGCCGGCCGGCAAACGGGCTTGGGACGCGGCAACCGGGTCGTGCCCGCCGCCTTGGGCAGCGGGGGCGGAGGGGGAACGGAATTGGCGTTGCAGGCCCGAGGCGAGGCTCTGCGCCAGGCCCAAGCTGTTGGACTTGGCCATCTTCTCGGCCAGTTGCTCGACCATCAGGTCCCGGTAAATGCCATTGCTGGCGGAATCGTTGGCATATTTCGACGGAAAGGCCGGGCGTTGGGCCTCCTGCAAGACCTGCCGCAGGAGCAGGGCCTCGAAGGCGTGGCCGGCGGCGACGATTTTCTCCGGTTCGGAGACGTGGGTGTTGGAGGCCAGACGGTCCAGCGGGAGGTCTTCGGCCTTTACGCGGCCGGCCAGAAGGGGGGAGAGGTCCATATCAACGGATAATCAATTCAGCCTGCAAGGCGCCGGCTTGTTTCATGGCCTGAAAAATGGCCATCATGTCGCGGGGCGTGACCCCCAGGGCATTGAGCGAGGAGGCGACCTTTTCGACGGTGGGCAGTTCCGGCAGCGTGACGATGCCGGCCTTGGCCTCGTTGACCTTGGTATCGGTGCGCGGCTTCACGGCAGTGGTGCCGCTGCTCATCGGGTTGGGCTGGGAGACATCGAGGGTGCTGGCCACGGTGATCGTCAGGTTGCCCTGGGAGACGGCGCAGTTGGAAATGCGGATGGTGGAGGTGGCGACGATGGTGCCGGTGCGTTCGTTGATGATGATGCGGGCGGGTGTGTCGGGTGTAACCTCGACGGCCTGCAGACGGGCAATGAAGTCCACCGACTGCTCCTCGTGTCCCTCGGGCAGACGCACGATCACGGAGGTCGAATCCACCGCCTGGGCGGAGTTGGTAAAGGTTTGATTGATGGCCTCGGCCAGGCGGGAGGCCGAGGTGAAACTGGGTTCCCGCAGGAGCAACTCGATCGATTTGTCGCGCACAATGTGGGCCGCGATCTCGCGCTCGACCAGCGCGCCGTTGATGATGGTGCCGACGGTGGGATGGTTCTTGGTCACGTTGGCGCCTCCCCCGCCGCTCGGGCCGGCCGAGAACCCGCCGACTGCCAGCGGCCCCTGGGCCACGGCATAAACGCCGTTGTCCGCCCCGAACAAGGGCGTTTGCAGCAAGACGCCGCCGTGCAGTGATTTGGCGTCGCCTATGGATGCCACTTGCACGTCCAAGCGCGCCCCGGGCTTGGCAAAGGCCGGGATGTCGGCGGTGACCAGCACCACGGCCACGTTCTTGGAGGAAATGGTCGAGGCCAGGAGGTTGACCCCGTATCGCTGGAGGATGTTGGCCAGGGTCTGCTGCGTATAAGCCGGGTCTCGGTCTCCGTCTCCCGCGAGTCCCACCACCAGCCCGTAGCCGACGAGTTGATTGTCGCGGGCGCCGGCGATCGTGACCAGGTCCCGGACCAACGCGCCTCCGCCGCCAGCCGGCCAACAAGACAAGACCACCACAAGGACGGCAAAAAACCGGGCCATGCCGAATTTTGGGAGCAGGTTCATCCGCAGGCGCAAGGCTCAAAAGGGTGCGAACTTGTCCCAGAGGCGATGGAACCAGCCCTTGCGCTGGGCGTTGGTGATGGTGCCTTTGGAGACGATTTTGATGGTGGCATCTGAGATGTTGTAGCTGTAGATGGTGTTGTTGGCCATGATGTCGTCCCGGCGGATGGTGCCGCGCAACACGACCGTCTGCTGTTCGTCGGCGAAGGAACTCGAGCGCGTGCCCTCGATGACAAGGTTCCGGTTGGGCAGAACATCCACGACTCGAACCGCCACACTGGCGACAATCTGCTGTGCGTTGTTGATGCTGCCCCCGCCGCTGAAGGAGCTGTTGCCAGTGAAGCTCAAGGCGGGCAATTTGCCGCCCTTGGTCAGCAGGCCGCTGGCCGAAGGGCTATAGAGCACGCTGGCGATGGCGTCATTGACGCTGGATTGTTTGGAAGTGGTCGTGTTGTTGGCCGTGGTGGCGGTGGTGCTTTCCTGGACGAGGATGGTGACGATGTCCCCGACTCGGCTGGCCCGTTTGTCGGCGAACATGGGGTTGGACTGGCTGTCCTTCCATAGAGAATCGCCCCGGAGGTTCCCTGCCCCGAACCAAAGAACCCCGGCCAAACAGAGGCCCAGGACCGGCAATCCAAAGGCCGAAGGCCGAGGGCCGAGAGCACAGGGCGCAGAGCTAGAGTGGAATGGCAATTGTGTGTTCATCCTCGACCTTGCCCCGCAATTCACGGCGGGATTGATAATTGCGGATCCGGACCATCTGGCCGGGAACGCCTTCTTCCAACACTTCGACTTTGAGTGAAATCACCATGCCGCCGTCGCGGACAACCGCATCGGCGATCTGGCCGCGGGCCACGACGGCGCGAAGCCGGATAGCGCGGGCCAGCAACGGGGAGCCGGCAGGGACGGTTTCGGCCAACTCGTAAGCGGCCGCGTTGGCCGGCAGGTCGCAAAGCGGGTCGCGCAGCGTCAGCATATCCAGCCGCTCATGCGTCAGGGGAGCATCCTTGAGCGGCAACCCGCGCTGGAGATTACTGCGGCTCACCAGCACATCCCGCCATAACCGGGCTTGGACGGGCATCTGCCAGGAGCCGATCAACTGGCGGCCGGCGCGCAGTTCAAAGCGCAGAACGCACGTGGCGGTCATGCGGCTCAGAGCCGGTTCCATAATGTCAACCTTGAGCGGTTCGTCGGGCACGCTCACCGGCTTCCAGGACCGGGTCAACTGGAGTTCCCATTGCGCCCCGTCAGTTCCGACCCGCTGATTCAAGGCGCCGGTGAGCAGGTCGCGCAGTTCCTCTGCTTCCAGGCGGCGGGGCGGGCGCGGGGCCGTGCTGGCCGGGGCATTGGTTTCGCCGGCCCCGGCAGGGGCGGCTGCCGGCGCCTCCCCGGCCCAGAGGGCGGAGGAGACGGCGGCGAGCAGGAGCAAAGCCAGAATTGGGCGGCTCATCATCGTTTGAGGTTGTTGCCTTGTTGCAGCATTTCGTCGGCCGCCTGGACCGCCTTGGAATTGACCTCGTATGCCCGCTGCGCCATGATGAGGTGGACCATTTCCTCGACGACTTTGACATTGGACATCTCGAGTTGACCCTGTTCGATTTGGCCGAAACCGTTTGTGCCTGGGGCGCCCAACTCCGGCGAGCCGGACGAGGGGGTTTCTTTGAAGAGGTTGCGCCCGAGGGCCGCGAGGCCATTGGGATTGAGAAAGCGGGTGAGCTGGATTTGGTAAGAGGTCGTGCCGCTGGGAGTGGTGTAAGTCACGTCGCCGGAGGAATCGACCGTGATGTTGCTCGTGCCGGGCGGCACAGCCTGAAACCCGCTGGAGACCGGCAGGCCGTCACTGGTCATAATGCGCCCGTCCGAGGCGGTCTTGAACGAGCCGGCACGCGTATAGGCCAAGGAGCCATCAGGCATCGTGACCTGGAAAAAGCCGTCGCCGTTGATGGCCATATCGAGCGGCTCGCCCGTCTGGCTCAATTCACCGTTGGTGAAAATGCGGGAGGTAGCCACCACTTGCGAGCCGTGGCCGATCTGCACGCCGGTAGGAAGCAGGTTGCCGGCCCCGGCCTCGCTCCCGGGGGCCCGCTCGGTCTGATAGAGCAGGTCCTCGAACTCGATCTTGCTCTTCTTGAAGCCGGTGGTGTTGACGTTGGCCAGGTTGTTCGAGATAACGTCCAGGTTCAACTGCTGGGACTCCATCCCGGCAGCGGCAGAATAAAGGGCGCGCAGCATATCAGTTTGATTGGTTGCAGGAACTCATCTCATCTCTGTCAGGACGGGCTGGCCACATCGCTAATCAAGCGGTTGATCCGATCATCCTCCATTTGCGCCACTTTCTGGTTTGCTTCGTAAAAACGCATGGCGGTAATCATGTTGCCCATCTCCTGGACTGTGGAGGTGTTGCTGTTTTCCAAATACCCCTGGTGGACCGCAACCGTGGCCGGGGTCTTCGGCTGGATGGCCGGGTCGGCAACCACAAAGCATCCTCCGCCGGCAGAGACCAGCGCCTTGGGGTCGTTGAAGTCAGCAATCTTCAGCCGGCCATGGACGACGCCGTCCTGGGAGATTTCGCCGTTGATCGCCACGATGATGGGAGAGGTGTTCCGGGCATCCAACTGGATTGGTCCGCCCTCGCCCATGACGGGCAACCCTTGTTTGTTCACCAGTTGGCCCTGAGCATCCACACGAAACCCGCCGTCCCGCGTGTAACCGTGGGTCCCGTCAGGCATTTGGACATCGAAAAAACCGGTCCCCTCGATGGCCAGGTCGGTGCTGACCCCCGTGGGGCGCAGTTCGCCGGACTGGAAATTGGTGCTCGAAGCGGCCAGCGGCATCTGGAAGCGTTGAGCCGGCCCGGACAGGGTGCCTGACCCGCGGGCCAGAAAACCGGATTGGATGCCGCTAAAGGAGACATCCTGCCGTTTGAAACCGGGGACCTGGGAGGATTCCAGGTTCTCGGCGATGATTTCCTCCCAGCGCGAGCTGGCGTTCATCCCCGCGGCGGCTTGGTACAGGCTGACATCCATACGCAGTGGAGCTTGGAAGCAATGCGGATGCCACACCTTGATCTTGCAGGTTTTACCGGCACATCCGCACTCGCCCGCCCTGGGCGGCGGCAAAACCTGCCGGCCGCCAACCATTTTTTCCCCAGTCATCCCCGAGAAGATGAAAAGGACCTCAAGCGTTTTTTCTTTCTTCAGAGAGGGGGATTTGGTATCCAAGGGCCATGGTGCGCGGATTCTACTTCATCATCGGCTTATGGGTCTGCGGGCTGGTTGCCGGAACGGCCCGCGCGGAGACTTACAGGCTGGCCAACGGCCAAGAACTCGTGGGCGAGGTCCTGCCCAGTTCCGCCAACGACCAGGGAGTGCAAGTCAAGGTCGCAGAGGGGGAGTATCGACAGGTTCCGTGGGGGAACTTCTCCCAGGACGACCTGAAACGGTTTGCCGCCAACCCGAAAGTCGCGGCCTTCGTCGAGCCGTTTATCGAGGTGACGGCCCAGGAAAAGCTCAAGAGAACCGAGGTCAACATCAAGGAGCCGCCCCGGCTGGAACTGCCGGCCCGCCGGTCCCTGCTGGGAGCGATGTGCTCCTCCGGGCTTGGGCTGGTGATTCTGTTGGCGCTTTACGCAGCCAATATTTATGCGGGTTACGAGGTTGCTATCTTTCGCGCCCAGCCAGTGCCGCTGGTCTGCGGGGCCGCCGCCGTGCTGCCGCTGGCGGGACCGATTTATTTCTTATCGATGCGGACCCGCCTGGGGTCCTCGGGCCAGAGCGCAGCGCCCGCGCCGGAGGGCGCCGCCGAGGCTGCGCCTTCGGCCTCAGCAGCCTCGGCGCCGGCGCCAGCCGACGAAATCAACCCAATGCGGGCCGAAGGCGCCTCGCACCCGACCGCGTTGAGGCTGGCTCACCTGGAGACTGAGCAGGAGAAAAAGCCGTCGTTGCCGCCAACCACAACCTTCCAGCGCGGGCAATTCACCTTCAACCGCCGCTTTTTCGAGACCAGGTTCGCCGGCTTCTTCAGCGTGGTCCGCCGCGATGCCGATAAGGACATGGTCCTGGCCATTCAATCAGCCCGCGGCCAATACGTGGGTCAGCGCATCAGCCGGATCTCCGGCAACGACCTACACCTGCAAGTCCAGCGCGGCCCGGCCTCCGAGGAGGTCATGATCCCCTTCCAGGAGATAAAGGAAATCCAACTGCGCCATAAGGACACAACTTAACCCGGATTGATTTTCCGGCGCAGAGGGCCGACTATTAGCCGGATGACTCAGCAATTCGACAAGTTTACAGCCAGCGAACTCTATTGTCCCAAGTGCCGGAAGTCGCAGCCCGTGCGCGAGCGTCTGCTGCTCGTGCTGCCCTCCGGTGAACTCTACGAGTTCCTCTGTTCGGCGTGCGGGTCTTCCCTGGGCGAGCGGACGGTGACCGGTCCGCCCGTCGCGCGACCGGTTCCCTCCTCCGCCGCTCGAGCCCGCCCGCGCCGGCTCTTGCGGTAGGCGCAATCCGAGGTTCGAAATGGCGGATCTGCAAATCATTTTCATGGGCACCCCCGAGCTGTCCTGTGCCAGCCTGGAGAGCTTGATCGAGGCGCCCGGCTTCCGCGTCCTGGCAGTCGTCACCCAGCCTGACCGGCCCAGCGGACGGGAAATGAAGCCGCATCCCTCCCCCGTCAAGGAATTGGCCGCGCGGCGCGGTTTGCCGGTGGTTCAACCGGAACGGGCGCGCGACCCGGCCTTTCTTGGGGAACTCTGCCGCCTGCGTCCGGACCTGATCGCCGTCACGGCGTTCGGGCAACTCCTGCCGCAGCCGATGCTGGACCTGCCGCGCTACGGCTGCCTCAATGTCCACGCTTCCCTGCTCCCCAAGTACCGCGGCGCAGCCCCGATTCAGTGGGCCGTCCTCAATGGCGAGGCGCAGACGGGCGTCTCCATTATGAAAATGGACGCTGGTTTGGACACCGGCCCTGTCCTGGCCCAGGAAGCAACTCCCATTGGGCCGGAAGATGATTCGCAGACGCTCCATGACCGGCTGGGAGTGATGGGCGCCAGGCTCTTGGTGCGAACCATCCGGCAGTACGTCGCCGGCTCGATCACTCCGCTTTCCCAGCCGGAGACCGGGAGCAGTTGGGCCCCTAAAATCAAGAAACAGGATGGCCGCATCGCCTGGGCCGAGCCGGCTCCTGCAATACTCAACCGCGTGCGCGCTCTCATCCCCTGGCCAGGGGCCTTCACCTTCCTGCCCTCCCAGCCGCAACCCTTGCTCCTCAAGGTCTGGCGGGCCGAAGTCGTCGAGACCTCCGGCCCTCCGGGCCAAATCCTGCAGGCAGACAAGGCCGGCATCGTGGTCGCCTGCGGCCGTCAAGCCCTGAGACTCCTCATCCTGCAGCGCGAAGGCCGACGCCGCCTGAGCGCGCAGGAATTCCTGGCCGGACACACCCTGCACCCGGGGCAAGCTGGCCAGGGCTGCCTTAAACTCGGGCCATAAAGGCAGGGCCAGGCGCGCAGTCCTGAAACCCGATGTCCGAATGAAATGCGAAATTAGAAACATCATTTTTGATTGGTCGGGGACACTGGTGGACGATCTGCCAGCGGTCTGGAAGGCGACCAATTATGTGCTGGCCCAGGCCAGGCGGGGGCAGATGAGCCTGGAAGAGTTCCGCGCCGAGTTTTGCCTGCCCTTTGCACTCTTCTATGATCGGCATGTGCCGGACATTCCCTTGCCGCAGCTCGAGCTTTGGTTCCATCGCCACTTCCGCCGGGTCCAGGATTCGGTTTGCGAACTCCCCCACGCGCGGGATTTCCTGGAATTCTGCCGCAGCCGCTCCTTGCGCACCTTCCTGCTCAGCACCGTCCACGGCGACCATTTCGCCGTGCAGGCGGCCGTCACCGGCTTCGGGCAATACCTTGACCGGTGCTATGTCGCCGTGCGGGACAAGCGGCGGAAGATCCATGAAATCCTCCAGGAAAACGACCTCGAACCCGGGGCCACGCTCTTTGTCGGCGACATGCAGCACGACATCGAGACTGCCAAACATGGCGGCGTTCATTCCTGCGCAGTGCTGACTGGCTACAACACCCTCGAACAGCTCCGCGCCGCCGGGCCCGACCTCATCGTCGAACACCTCGGCCAGTTGCGCCAGTTCCTCCAAGCCAACGACCTGCGCCTCAAACCCATAGACACACTGCACCATGTCCAGAATCACGATTGCCGACCTTGAAGTCTTCTATTGCGTGGGCGTCTCCGACCAGGAGCGGGCCAAGCGCCAGCGTCTGCTCATCAGCGTGGACCTGGATTTCGATTTCAGCAGCGCCGCCCGGAGCGACCGCATTGAAAAGACCATCGACTACTATGAAATCGTTCGGGACCTGCTCGCCTATGGCGAGGGACGGAGCTGGAAACTCCTGGAGAAACTGGCCGCCAATATCGCCGACCGCATTATGACCCGATACCACTCCCCTGCGGTGGCCGTGGAAGTCAAAAAGTTCGCAATCCCCCAAGCCCGCTACGTCTCGGTGGCCCTGAGGCGGACGCGAGGCAAGCGACGGCGTCAGGCGCCGTGAAAAACAACTATGTCGGATACCCGGCGATGTAGGTCTGCAACTGGCTGATCCTCGTGGTCTGGGCCGAGATAATCCAGTTGACCAGGTCCCCAATCGATACGATGCCCGCGATTCGGCCCCCCTCCAGGACCGGCAGGTGCCGAATCCGATGGTCGTTCATGAGCCGCATGCACTCTTCCACTGTGTTTGCCGGGGCCACGTGGATGACATGGCCCGACAGAATCTCGCGCACGGCCGTCTGCCTCGACGACTTGCCCTTGAGCACGACCTTCCGCGTATAATCGCGTTCGGAAATGATCCCCACCAGCTTGTCTCCTTCGGTGACAAGCAGGGCCCCGACATTCTTGTCGGACATCAGTTGCACCGCTTCGAAGACCGTCGCCTCGGGCGAAATGAACCAGGCATTGGTCCCTTTATGACCCAGAATCTCGCTGATTGTGGCGTTTGGATTCATGTATGGTTGATTATGACTGTGGTTAACATATCACGAAAGCTCTCCTTCACGTCAAGAAGAATCAACCGGTTCCACAGCTACCCTTTTCCTCCTTGAACTTCTTCCCGCCAACTCTAGCTTGACGTCGTGTTTCGACCGTGCATCGATCTGCATGAAGGCAAAGTGAAGCAAATTGTCGGCGGCACCTTTGGGGCCGGGCCGGGACAATTGCAGACGAATTTTGTCTCCGAGCGGCCTGCGGCTTGGTATGCGGCGCTCTACCGGCGCGACGCTCTGAAGGGCGGGCACGTCATTCTGCTCGGGCCCGGCAACGAACCGGAGGCGCGGGCGGCGCTGCAAGCTTACCCCGGCGGCCTGCAACTGGGCGGCGGGGTCAACCTCCAAAACGCCCGGGCCTGGCTTCAGGCCAGCGCCTCGCATGTCATCGTCACTTCCTGGGTCTTCCGCGACGGCCGCGTGGATTGGGACCGGCTCCGGCAACTTGTCACGGCGATTGGCAAGGAGCGCCTCGTGCTCGACCTGAGCTGCCGCCGGCGCGGCAGTGATTATTTCGTCGTTACCGACCGATGGCAACGCCTCACGGAGCTGGTGATTGCGCCGGAAACCCTCGCCAAACTCGGCGCCTGGTGCGCCGAGTTCCTGGTCCACGCCGTCGACGTCGAAGGATTGTGCCGCGGCATCGACTCCGAGCTGGTCGCTCGATTGGGACAAGGGTCGCCGATTCCCACGACCTACGCCGGAGGCGCCACTTCCCTGGCCGACCTGGAAAGAGTCACCCGCCTGGGGCAAGGGCGCGTCGACCTGGCCATCGGCTCGGCGCTGGATATCTTCGGCGGCGCCGGGGTGCGCTACGCCGAGGCGGCCGCCTTTAATCGGAAACAGGCAGGCAGGTTGCCAAACTCGGAATCGCTTCCGATGAACCGCCCGGCAAAGTGAAGATATGAACCTGCGCCGCTGGCTGCATGAGCACTCGCTGAAACTCCTGGCCATTCGCGACACCCCCCAGGCGATTGCCGGGGGTGTCGCAATCGGCATTTTCTTCGGTTTCATGCCCTTGTTCGGCCTGAAAACGCTCTCAGCCATTTTCTTTGCCTGGCTGACCAGCAGCAACATCCTCGCCGCGGTGCTGGCCGTCACGGCGCATGACGTCTTCTGGTTCTTTATGCCGGCGCTTTTTCTCTGGGAATACGACCTGGGCTATTGGATTCTGAACGGGTATTGGCCGGCGGCGGTTGTCAGGCACCTCTTGAGCCCGGAAAACTGGCGCAGTTGGGCCAGGTTTGTCACGGTAGGCAAGCCCCTGCTGCTTGGGGCAACGCTGTCCGGAGCGCCGGTGGCCGTGGTCGCGTTCTTCATGACCCGGAGAGTCGTCGCCCGGCACCAACGAAAGAAACATCGGCAGGAAGCCGCCGCCCACCCGGGCTGAAACGCATGTCTTCTGGGATTCAAGGACCCTGCCGAGGCGGGGCCTCGGACCCCCTCTGCAATCATCAGGATGCCGCCCGGAGATTCCCCTGGACGATTTCAGGGAGCGCCCCCAATTGTGTGCCGCCCTGCGTCATGCGAAACTGCCTGTGGCGTCAGTTTTTCCATTTGAACATGAAACAGAACGGACCTTTCCGGAAACGCATCCTTCTGGTTGAAGGCAATCCGAGGTTACGTGAAGCCATTCGATTGCTGCTCTACATCGAGGGGCACACCGTCACCGAAGCCGAAAATGGAAGGCGGGCCTGTCTCCTTTATACCCCGGGCGACTTCGACCTGGTGATTACCGATTACGCGATGCCTCAGATGAAGGGCGACGAGCTGGCCAGGACCCTCAAGTGCCTGGTGCCAACGCAGCCCATCCTGATGATCACCTCCGAGGTGCAGATCTCGAGCAGCGACACCCCCGTTGACGCGCTCCTGCAAAGTCCTTTCAAAATGGCGGAGTTGCGCCGGATTGTTGCCTCACTCCTCTCATCGGAACGTCTTAATGTGCCGCGGTTCCAGGGATGCGGCGCCGGCCTGAGCACCCCGGTTGATTAGGGGTCAGCCTTGGAGCGCTGAGAGGACCGCATCACAAGCCGGAGCGAGCTTGCCTGCGGTCGCGGATATGAGCAACGCGACTACTGCTCCCGTGAACACGTCCAACGTGTAATGGGCCCGCAGCACAAGGACGGTCAACACCTCCAGGAGCGCCACCCCGGCGCCAAGGAGGCCGAGCCAGACATGTCCCGTAAGGGATAACTCGACTGCTCCCAGCACGGCGATGGCCGTATGCCCGGAGAAGAAGAGGTCGTTGCCCACTCCGTAGGTCACCAGGAGAGATGGGAACCCGGGGTGCCTCCAGATCATGCCCTCTGGCGGAGGTAACGCGGTGGTCCACTGGCACACCTGGCGCAGGGCAAAAACCAATATGAGGCTAAGGAAAGGCCTTATGGTGGGTCCGCAGATCGCGCGCCCCAGCAGAAAGACAGCCAGCAGGTCGATGAACGCGGAGCTGCCGATCAGGAGCCCGTTGGCGACGCGCGGGTGCTCGTTGAGGTAACGGTTGCTCGGTTCGGTTAGCGCATGGATGCGGTCACCGATGCCGTGCGCCGAGAGGGGGCGCCTGCCGAGGAGAGCTTGAGTCCAGTACCAAGCGGGGAGGACCGCGCCTATGAATAGGGCGCGCGTCCACCAAGGCGCGCTATGTTCCGTCATGGCGGTTGTCCTTCTGTTAGCAGAGCCTCGAGTTGGCTGCGGATTTCCTCCATCAGGGGGTCCGCGCCGCCTTTTTCACGGGACGGGCTGACCTCAAGGGCTTCTCCCACCCTAATCGTTGCGTGGATCGGGCGGTGAACGCGGGTCCTGTCCGTTAAATCTTCCTCGAACCGTTCTACGGTTTCCAGCAATCGCTCGGGCGTGGGTCTCGAGCCCACGTAATCCGGCGGGTAAAATGAAAGTTGCTGGGCGAGGTACAGGTCGGCCAAGTGGCGCCAGCGCCTGGCCCTCTCAGCCTCGGTCAACTCGCCCAGGATCAGGTCGGGCATGATGGCGGCGCGCAACTTCTTGACGCGGCTCACAACCGCTCCGGTGCTGACGGACTTCAGCCACTCCTTCTCTAACGGTTCGAGCAAGCCATTGGTAAGCTTCTCCAGCCGCTTTGCGATGCTGCCGCTTTGCGGCTCTCCAAAGTACTCGATCTCCTTGAGGCAGAGCAGGGCTCCTCCCACTCTGTAGATGCGCTCGATCAAACCCAGGTCTTTGGGGGTCCAGGTCAGCCGTGTCTCGATCTCTCGCAGGACGGGGGCCAAAGCAGCTTCGATGTCTCCTTGGAACCGGTAGCGGATGGCGACCGGGTGCACCACCACCTTGCCCTGGGGTCTCGAGGCCACAAGCTGCTTGGCGGCGCTGCGCGCGATGAAAGCGGTTCCATCCATCAGGTTGTTGAGCCTGTCGTTCGTGCGTGTGATGACTCCCTCCGGGAAAAGCACCAGGGGGCGTTCGGCCCGCTTCAATATCTCGATGGCGGTCTTCAATGCCTCGCGATCCATGCCCTCACGGTAAACCGAGAAAGCCCCTGCTCTGCGCAAAAGCCAGGTCTGCAGCCGGTTCCCCTCAAAGAGGTGCCGGCTCGCCATAGTGTAAAAGGGCCGGCGCACGGCTCGAGCCAGCACTCCCAGAGTCATTGGGTCACAAGGTCGGCAGTGGTTCGGCGTGACCAGGACGCCGTGTCCGAGACCCAAGGAATTGGCGATCCGCTCCGCCCCTTGGCACTCTACACTGCAGACCCCATGGCACTTCTGGAGATACCAGGGCGTTAGCCGCTGGAGAAGCGCAGGCCAGAGCCTTCCCTCGTGTGGCGGCACAAAGTGGTACGGCTTATCGACTACAACGGCCTGCATCTTGGTTCTCGGTTATCTTCACCGAATCGGCCCGGCACAGGCGGCATCCTGCGCACCGCTCCAGGGGCGGCGTCAAGGCAAAAGTTATCGTTTTGGAATCAGCCGACCCTCTGTTTACAATCGGGATATGACAAGACATCTCGCAATCTTCCGAATGGCCCTCGCGTCCCTGGCAGTCCTCATGGCTGCTCACACGACCCAGGCCGGGGAAACCAAGCCCACCCTCAAAGAGTTGCAGGCAGAGAAGGCGTGGCTCAAAGAGCACCTCCTGACCGGCGCACTGCCCATCTCTTTCGTCTATGGCGGGCGATCCTCCGATGATTTGTTGGCAACGTGGCCGAAGAGAGCCGCCAGGAGGAAACTGGATTCATCCCGCACACAGCGCGCGTTCACCTGGACCGATTCTCGCACCGGCTTGGAGGTCCGTTGCGTGGCGGTAGAATACAGGGATTTTCCGGCGGCCGAATGGACGGTCTTCTTCAAGAACACAGGCCAGGCGGACACCCCGATTTTGGAGAACCTCCAGGCGCTGGACGCGAAGTTCGACCGTGGCGCGCAGGGCGAGTTCACTCTGCACGGCAGCAAAGGCGACTGGTGCGCGCCGCAAAGCTACGAGCCGTATCAACTCACGCTCGGCCCCAGGTCCAACAACTCCTTTGCGCCCGATGGCGGCCGTCCGACCAATGGCCCCAAAGGCTGGCCTTACTTCAATCTCCAGATGCCGGGCGGTGGAGTGATCTTCGCCATCGGCTGGCCGGGGCAATGGGCGTGCTCATTCACCCGCGACGACCAGCGCAGCCTGCGCGTTGTCGCGGGCCAACAAGAGACGCATCTCTTCCTGAAGCCCGGCGAGGAAATCCGCACCCCGCTGGTTGCCGCGCTCTTCTGGGAGGGCGCCGACACGGTGCGGGCGCAGAACCTCTGGCGGCGCTGGCTCATGGCCCGCAATGTCCCCCGCTTGAACGGCCAACTGCCGCCGCCGATGATGCAGATGCAGTGCTATCGCACGTTCGAGAAGGGCGGAGAGCAGGACCTGTTCGACACGGTGGAGGAATTCAACCGGGCGGGCATCGCCGTGGAACTGTGCTGGCGCGACGCGGGTTGGTATCCATGCAAAGGCAGTTGGCCCAATACGGGCACATGGGAACTGGACCCGGAACGCTACCCGAAAGGCTTCCGCCCCTTTAGCGATTGGCTGCATCAACAGGGAAAGAAGTTCATCGTCTGGTTTGAGCCGGAGCGCGTGGGCGACCGCGAGAGCTTCCTGGCGAAGAACCATCCCGATTGGCTTCTCGGCGGCACGCTTCTGAACCTCGGGAATCCCGACGCGTGGAACTGGCTCCTCCAACACATTGACCGAATGTTGCGCGAACAGGGCATCGACTACTATCGCCAGGACTTCAACATGGACCCGCTGACGAACTGGCGCGGCAATGACGCGCCGAATCGGCGCGGGATGACCGAGATACGTTACGTCATGGGCTACCTTGCGTTCTGGGACGAACTGCGCCGCCGCCATCCTGGCCTGTTGATCGATTCCTGCGCCTCCGGCGGCCGCCGCAACGATCTGGAGACCCTGCGCCGCGCCGTCCCGCTTCTGCGCAGCGACTACCAGTTTGGGCACGAAGCCACCGTGCCCAACCAAGGCCACACCTACGGCATCTCAAGCTGGATTCCCTACTACGGCTCCGGCTGCTCCTTCACCGACACCTATAGCGCCCGCAGCTACATCATGCCGTGCTCCGGCTACGCCGGGACCAATGCGGCCACCAAGCGCGCCTACGACGAGTGCCGCAAAGTCGCTCCCTTCATGCTCGGCGATTACTACCCCCTCACGCCCTACAGCATCCAACCCGGCGACTGGATCGCCTGGCAATTCGACCGGCCCGACCTCGGCGGCGGCGTGGTCCAAGCCTTCCGCCGCGACAAGAACGAGTCGCCGACGCGGGTGCTGCGCCTCAGCGGCCTGGTCTCTTCCGCAAAGTACGAAGTCTCCGGTCTCGATGGAGAAGCCCCGAAAAGGATGAGCGGCAAAGACCTCATGGAAGAGGGGCTGGCCGTGGAAATCAAAACCAAGCCCGGTTCGGCGGTGACCTTCTACAAGAAGGACTGATATAGCCAAGAAATAAAAAAATGCCCGGGTTTCCCCGGGCAAGTGTGCCCATACGATATGAAACTAATCGTATATACACTATTAACATGAACAGGCAAAGCGGGTCTATGCCATTCTCGGACAAGAACATCTACTTTTCTGCCATCGTTTTCGGGAGGCATAACGCGCGATTCCACCAATAATGGCCGCGGACAGTTCCTCCACCGGATTGGGCGAAGTTCAAAGTTTGAGCCTGAAGCCGATCCGGTTCAGGCCGGTGGACACGAGCAGGATGAACGTCGCGCAGAATGCCGAGCGGGCGATGGCCGACGGCAGGTTTGCGGCGACGTGCCCATACCCGTCCCCCAGGTGAAGCGCGTCCAGCAAGCCGGGCAGCATCTCCGAAAGCAGATACGCAAGCAGCACGTTTTGCCCCGCAAGCGCCAGCGGCCGCGAAATAGGGTTCACCGGGCGCACGTCGGAGATCAAATAGAACCCATACCACAGCGCGGCGGTGACGGCGCAGGCCCAGAGACACCACGACGGCGTCGCCTGGTTCTTGCTGATGCCGTAAGACCGGGTCAGCAGGAGCGCAGCGGCGGCGCAACCGGCGACGAACCAGAAGGTGAATCTCGCGCGCGCCTTCAAAGCGGTCATCTCGGATGCCACCAGAATCGAGCCCAGCAGCAATCCGCTCACGGAGATGGCCGCCTGCGACCCGAGCGTTCCGCCAAGGCCGACGATTCTGCCGAGCCAGAAGCCTTCAAACGCGCCCGCCCTGTCCGCCGCGAACAGACACATCAACAGGGCCATGCAGCCCAGAATCGCCGCGCGGTGGCCGCGAAAAACCAGAAAGACGACGCACGTGACCAGATACGCCCAGCCAATGAGCCCGAGAATGCCGTACCATTGCGTGTCCAATGAGAATGGCGCGAGCGTGATGATGCGCTGGCCCCTGGCGCCACGAAACGCAAACGCAAGCCAGACCAGCGCCGCAAGACCGGCCAGGCGCGCGCATAAGCTGGAAACTCTCCATGCGCTCCATCCGGGCGCGGTGGAGGCCCGCGGCGAAATCGAACAGAAGGCCGCAATGGCCGAGAGATACATCAACACGCACCACCAGTTTCCCGGCCAACCCAGCGCCCCCGTGTCCGGCGTTTCGTGAACCATCAGGATGCCGATGAACAGCAGCCAGGCCGTGCGGAGGGCGACGTGTCCGAAAACTCTCCAGACCGGTTCCCCCTTCGCCATGCGCCCGCCGAGCGCGAAGGGAACGGACATTCCCACAATGAACAGAAAGGCCGGGAAAACCAAGTCCACGAACGTCATTCCACTGCCCCCGTGATGACGGTCGCTGAAATGAACCATCCAGTTGGGCGCGATCCTTCCAGCGCCAGCGAGGTCGTTCACGAAAATCATCATGAACATCACCAACCCGCGCAGCGCGTCAATCGAGGTGCAGCGCGCACTTTGCGCGGCCACCGTGCCTTTGGATGAATCGTGCAACATTGATCCGGCGCACTCTTTCCAGTCGTCAAGCGTTGCCTTGGCCATCGCTCCGTTCGTTTGCGCTTGAAACGTCTTACGATTCAAGAACATAAACACGGTGACGTTCCCGGCAAGGCATTTTCTTAGACCTTTGCGTCCCTACTTGCCCGCCGGCGTTGCGAACCGGAAAGCCCGGTCGATGCCGTACTGCTGCAACACCCGGGCGGTGGCCTCGCGCTCGGCGTCGCCTGCCGCCAGCACCATGCGGTGCAAGGAGTCCCCATGGACAAACTCCAGGACATGGAACCCGTCGAGGGGCTTTTGCAGGGCGTCGCGCAATTCGGGCAGGCGGCTGACACTCTGCCCGTTGACTTTGTGGAGGACCAGGTACTTCTGGTCCTGGTAGCCGATGTTGTAAGCATCCGGCAGCACATGGGACAGCAGCACCAGGGCCGGCCGTTCTTTGGTCGGCTCCTCGTTGTTGTAGTGGTAAAGGCGGAATGGCGCGCTGCGTTTCCAATCGGCGCCCCAACTCTGCAGATAGCTGTCGGTCAGCGGCTGGAAGACAAGCCCGCCCACAATCAAATACTCCGGTTCCTGGTCGCGGACCGCGTATGGCACAAGGGCATTGGTGTACTCGAATTTCGGCAGGCGATAGCTCGCGTCCATCAATTTGCCGTCCCGCCAGACCTGGAGCTTCATGTCCTCCCCTGCCCATTTGCGGCGGGTCGCCAGGCTCTCCAGGTTCAGATGCCCGAATTCCGGGTCCGTGTAGTCACCCTGAATGTCGAGGTCGAAGCCGTCGATGCTCAAGAGAATGTCCTTGGGCTTGAGGACCCGCTCGAGCTCATCCGGGCGGTCCGGCACGTGGGTGACGATGACGCCGCGCGGTTCGCCCCTCAGCCCGAGCAGGGCCAGCGTCGCCGGGTTCTTCGCCGGCTGCCAATAAAAATGGAAGTAGCCCAGGCCGTGATAGGTCCCCCGGCGGCGAGCTTCCAACACGGCCTGGATAAAGGAGGCCGGCATGGCATAAGCATTGCGGCCGTCCTGGGCCGTCACGAGCCCCGCCACATGCGAATTGACCACCACCGGTTCGCCCCAGCCGGCCCCCTGAATCTCGGAACTGACCTCCAGTACCGCCTGGTTGATCGGGCTCAACTGCCCCTCCCGCACTGAGAACTGAGTGAACTCCGCCCGCCGGTTCTCGAGATTGCCCTCGCGCCAACGCAGGACCTGCATCGCCCCTTGAGCGGGCGCCGCGCTGCCCAGGGTGGCTGGCTTCAAGTCGCTCCAGAAGTCCGCGTCCGGTGTCGTTACCAGCGCCAGGTTCGCGTGGTAGTCAATCCACTTCACCTCCCCTATCCACCAGCGCCCCCGTCCGCCCTTTTGCAGCCGCACCAGCGTGCGATCGAACATTTCGTCGGCGGTCGTCAGGACCTCCCGCTCCCCTGCCACCAGCCCCGCCTTCTGCAGCCGCCGCGTGCCTTTGCTCCAGGGTTGGTAATAGTCGTACTGCTTCCGCGCCACCTCCAGCGTCACGATTGAATGCTCCCAGGCAGACCGCTCATCCTTCCTCTCCCCTTGCGCCCGGCCGGCGATGGGCCCCGCTGGAAACGCCAGCATCACCAGCAGCATAAGCCGCACTCCAGGTTTCATAAGCGGCGATCCTTGCCAATGCCATAGGTCCGCAGAATGTCGGCGTTGGCCTTGGCAGTGTCGCCGCGGTCCAGGCACTCGATCACGTGGTTGGGCAAAAACTCAATCACCTCGTACGCGTTCGTGTTGGTCTCGAAGGCGCGCACGACATCCTCCAGCTTCTCGATGCGCTTGCCGTTAATCTGGTCCACTAGCGCCTGCCCCCGAACCGAGACGTTGGCATTGACGGCATCGGCCAGCACCGCAGCCAGGACTATCGGCTCCGCCCGGGCCGTCTTGGGACTCTCGTAGCGCCGATAGTAGAGTTCATAATAGAGCTCCCCGGCAGGAGAATCGGTCGGACCACGCCCCTGCGTCCTCAAATAATCGAGGCTCAAAGGAGTGAACACCAGCCCGCCATACACAAAGTAGCGAGGCAGAGACCCGTGCTGGTAACCGGCCGCGCGGTCCCCATCGTACGGAAAGACCGGCAGCGAGACCTCTTGCCGCCGCCCGTCGCGCCAGACCTGCAACGGAATGCTCTCGCCGGCCTGGGCCAGTTGAAAGGCCAGGGCCGCCGAGACACGATTGCCCTGGTAAAGAACCTTGGCGTCGCTCGCCACGGCTAAGGAGCCGGCCTGCAGGATCACGTCCTCTTCTTTGAGGACCTTTTCGGTGCTGGGAATCGGCAAAAGACCGTCCACCCGCGCGCCCTGGGCATCCTCCGGCAGTTTGAGCAGCTTCCGATAGGCGGGATTCTGGAGTTGGGCCAGCCGCACCCCTGCCTGCGGAATGCCGTCGTAATGCGTGTCCTCGATGTCCTTCAAGAAATGCTCGATCACCGGCGGCGGGATGAAAAAACCGGTGTTCTCCAGTCCCGGCATGCCTTGAAAGGCGACCCCCACCACCCGGTCGTCCTGAATGACCGGACCGCCGCTGTTCCCCGGGTTGATTGCGGCATCGGTCTGCGCGCACAGGAAATGCCGGTTCCCGATATAGGAATAGGTTTCCAGTTCAATGCGCGATACCACGCCGCGCGTGTAGGAGATTTCCTCCCCGCCCGCAGGATAGCCATAGGTCACCACCGTCGACCGCACCTTGGGCAGTTCGCCAAACTCCAGCGGCTCCAGATTCTGGAAGAAACGCACGTCTTCCACCTTCAGCACCGCCAGGTCGCAGTCGTGGCCGACGTACTCCACTTCTGCCAGGTAAGGGCGCGGGTCCTGGTAACGGCGCACGATGATCTGGCGGGCCCAGTTCACCACGTGCGCATTGGTCATAATCCGTTTGCCTTTGATGACAAAACCCGATCCCCCCATCCGCCTGACTGCCTCGAACCGCCATGGAGCCTCCCATGCTGGTTGCTGCGCAAAGGTCAGGACCTGCGCCACCGAACGCTCCGGCTCCCCTGCCCGGCCGGCAACCACCCAAGCCCCCATAACCCCAATGATCAGAATCTCTCTCAGCACCTGCGGAAAATGAGAGCAGCGGCGCCCTCGGTCAAGAACATACTGGGGACGATCAGCCCTGGGCGTTCTGCTGTGCGCGTCCGGTTTTCTCCGCTTCCGAGCGCCTCTTGTATTCCTCCAGGATGGCGGCGGTGGCCGAGGCCCCGCACCGACTGGCCCCCAGGTCGCGCACGCGGATCAAACCATCCAGATCGCGCACCCCTCCGGCGGCCTTGACCTGCACCCTGGCAGACACGCTGGCGCGCATCAATCCCAGGTCCGGCTCCGTGGCCCCTTGATAGCTATACTTCCCGTCCGCGCCCTTGACGAAACCGTAGCCGGTGGAAGTCTTCACCCAGTCGGCCCCGGCGCGCTCTGCCACCTGGCAGAGCTTGCGTTTGATTTCCTCACTGCTCAGACCGCCGCCCCCCTTGGCGAGGTAATCGTTTTCGAGAATCACCTTCACCTTCCCTCTCCGCCGATGCGCCTCCTCGCATACGGCCCGGATGTCACTCTCCACGTATTCCCAGTCCCCGCTCAGGGCCTTGCCGATGTTAATCACCATATCGATCTCCGCCGCCCCATCGCGGCACGCGATTTCCGTCTCATACCGTTTCACCTCGGTCGCGCTTCCCCCGTGAGGGAAACCGACCACCGCCCCAACCGCGACCCCCGTCCCCTCAAGCAACCCAGCCGCCCGGTGGACCCAGTACGGTTTGAGGCACACGGACGCCACGCCGTACCGGACCGCCTGCCGGCAGCCCTCCTCCAATTCTCGATCCGTCAGCGTCGGGTGCAGCAGCGAGTGATCGATCATCCCCGCCAACTCCTCGTATGTGTATTTCATGGTGGAATTATCCAAAGTAGGGCCGCAAAACGTTCCCGGCCACTCTCAACGCCAGTTTCCGCCCCTCCAGCGTCTTGCCAAAGCTGTCGTCCTCCACTTCCACGCACACCGATCCCTCATAGCCGATCTCGTAGAGCGTCCCTGCGAACCGGCCCCAGTCGATCTCTCCCAGTCCGGGAATGCGCGGTGTGTGCCACTCCTTCGGATAAGCGAAAATGCCCGCCTGATTGAGCCGGTCCGGGTCCACTGTCATGTCCTTGGCGTGCAGGTGGAACAGCTTCTCCTTGAACTCGCGCAACGGCCCAAGCGGGTCCATCCGTTGGAGCACGAAATGGGATGGGTCGTAATTCAACCCGAAACTATCTGACAGAATGTCGCTGAACATCCGCCGCCAAATCACCGGGGTGGTCGCCAGGTTCTTGCCCCCAGGCCACTCGTCGCCCGTGAAGAGCATGGGACAGTTCTCGATGCCAATCCGCACCCCGTGCTCTTCGGCAAAGGCAATCAGCGGCCTCCACACCTTCAAAAATCGCGGCCAGTTCTCATCCACTGTCTTGGTCCAATCCCGCCCCACGAACGTATTGACGTTTCTCAACCCCAACTTCTCGGCGGCCAGGATGACCTGCCTTAAGTGGCCGGTCGCCTTCCTGGAAACCTCCGGGTCCGGGTCCAGGGGGTTTGGGTAATAGCCCAGGCCCGAAAGCCCAACGCCATACCGGCTGCACAGCCCCTTGACTTCGTCCGCCTGCCCCTGCGTGAACCCGTTCGCATCAATGTGGGTGACGCCGGCAAACCGGCGCTCCGCCTTGCCCGCCGGCCAGCACATGGCCTCGACGCGCGCATAACCTTCCTCCCGCGCAAAGGCAAGGACCTGTTCGAGTGTCAGGTCTGGCAAAATCGCCGAAACAAATCCGAGTTTCATAACAAGTGAGTGGTTTATATTTCCAGTCTGTCGGTCGCCCGGACGCCCGGGATTTCGTAAAAATGACGGTCATACGTCAGCACCACCGCGCCGACTCGTTTGGCGGAGCAGCCAATCAGAACGTCCGTCAGCGGCAGGACGATCCCTTGCCTGTCCAATTCCCACAGGGTTTGTTCCACGTCCTCCCACAAGCGGTCGTTTGTAGGGACATTGATCATCACGTCCCAAAAGGCCCGGAAATGTTCCCGCGCCTTCGCCGGCCGGAGCGCCCGTCCAACTTCGCAGCGCACGATGCCGCAAATGACCAGGTCCCGCGTCGCGCCGGCCAGGGCCAGCGCCCTCAGAGGGTCCCGGCCCTCGCGCATCATGCGCATGTAGTAACTGCTGTCAGCGAGTACGGGGCTTGCGGCCATAGGTTGTGAGGGTTTCACTGCGCCGCCTCGCCTCGAGGTCGTAGGCCGGATCGATGGCCTCTTTCAACTCTTCCGGTCCCAATCCTAACCCGGCCGCGCTCAACTGGATCAGCTTGGCTTTTCTATCCATTTCTCTCAAGGCCAGGTCAACCGCCTTGGTCTTGCTGGCGGCGCCCGTGGCCGCCATCACTCTGGCCAGCAATTCGTCGTCAATGTGCATTGTCATCTTCATGCCATACTTTATATGGTATCAATGCCATATCGTCAACTCTTTTCTTCCTTTTTTTCACCCTCTTTTTTCGCGTCCCGGACCGTGGCCCAGGCCCTCGTCCTATGGCTGTTCAGAATGGCTTCGCACACGGCGGCTTCCCGGTGTCCGTCTTCAGCGGTGGCAAACAGTCTCTCGCCTGCCGTTCCGGCAATCGCCTCATACACCGAGCGGAAGTGCATCTTGAAGGTGTCGGGGAATCCTTCCACGTGGCCGGCCGGGTAGTCGATGTAGGGCGCGGCGTCAGGACCAAACGCCGGCGTGCCGCGCATAGCGATTTCGTTGGCGGTGTCACGATTTCCGTAATGGAGCAGTTCGGGGTTCTCGGAGCACCACCAGGCCGATTTTTTCGAGCCGTAAATCTCGACCCGGATGCAGTTCTTCCGTCCGGCAGCAACCTGTGAAACGGCCAGGTTGGCGCGGGCCCCTGTGCTGAATTGCAGCAGCACACTGGCGAAGTCCTCGGTTTTGACACGGTAGGGGGCGTAACTGGCTGCCTCGCCGGGCCCACAAAAGGTCTGCACTTCTCCAAGCGGACGCTGCCGGGTCTTGTGCCAGGTCGCCAGGTCGGCAAACACGGATGTGATCCGGGCGCCCAAAATGAACGAAACGGTGTCCATCCAGTGCGTGCCGATGTCGGCGACCGCCCGGAGTCTGCCGCCCTCCTCGGGCAGCAGGCGCCAGTTGTAGTCGGTCTCTTTGAACAGCCAGTCCTGCATGTAGGAGCCGTTCACGTGGATGATGTCCCCCAGTTCGCCGCGCCCGACCATCCGGCGAAGCTGAAGAACGGCGGGGTAGAAACGCGCGTTATAATTGACGGCAAAGACCGTGGCGGTCTCTCTGGCCCGCTTGAGGACCTGCCCGGTCTGCCGCGTATCCATCGCCAGTGGTTTCTCGCAGATGCAGTGCTTGCCGGCGGCCAGGGCCGCCAGTGACATCTCGCAATGGTACCGGTTGGGCGCCGTGATGTGTATGACATCGATCTCAGGCGAACGCAGCAACTCGCGGTAATCGCCATAAGCCTGCGGAATCCCAAGTCTGGCCGCGGCATCCCTGACGCGTTCCGGCAGGTCGCACAGCGCCCCCACCTGGACCCCAAGGCGGCGCAACGCCTCGATATGCACCGGGCCGATGAAGCCCGTGCCGATTACTCCGGCGCGGAGTTGGCGGACCGATTTGGGAGAACTCATGCTCGTGCTCGTATTGGCTGCAATAGATAGGGACCGCAGCCGCAAACACAAGAACAAACCTCTTTCTCGCCGCGCCACAACAGGAATTGGCTGAAAACAACCCCTTGCTCTCGCCCGTCTTGTCGTTAGTCTGCATGCCTATGATTTGCAAAATGACATTGGGGTTTCTTCTGCTCGCCTGCCTGGCCATGGCTGGCAGCGCCGTCGAACCGCTGGGTCCGGTGGATCGCTTGAAGGAGTTTCGAAAGCGCGCCGCCAAATTCGATTCGGTCGTCGTGTTGCCCCAGTTCGAACTGACCGCCAACGAAATCAGCGGCGCGGTCCGCCAAACGATCGCCGACGCCAACGCCGCCCTGGACCGGGTGGCCGCTCTCAAACCGCCCGAGGTGACCTTCCAAAACACCGTGCGCGCCCTGGACGACATCGCCGGCCAGGTCGGCCTGACAGACAACCGCCTCTCTCTCATCAAGGAAACCAGCACAAGCTCTTTAATCCGCGACGCCGCCACGGACGCGCTCAAGCAACTCGAGGAGTGGATGGTCGGCCTCGACTACCGCGAGGATGTCTATCAGGCCGTCACGGCCTACGCCGGCGCCAAGCCCGCACTCGAGGGCCAGGAGGCCAAGCTCCTGGCCGAGACCCTGCGCGATTACCGCCGCGCCGGCCTCCAATTGCCCAAAACCCAGCGCGATGAAGTCGAACGGATGCGCAAAGAACTCTCCCGGCTGACCACCGATTATGAAAACAACATCACCAAGGCCCAGAAGGCGGTCAAGTTCACCAAAGCCGAGCTGGAGGGCCTGCCGGACAGCTTCCTCCGGCAGATCAAAACCGGCGATGACCAATACACGGTCATGGCTAACGTCACTACCGCCTGCCTTCGGGTCATGGACAATGCCAAACGCGAAGAGACCCGCAGGCGACTCCTGCTCGAGCACGACATCCTCGCTCGAGATGACAATCTCCCTTTGCTCGAGAAGATTCTCCCCCTGCGCGACGACATCGCCCAAAAACTCGGCTACAAAACCTGGGCCGACTACCAGACCGAAGTCAAAATGGTCAGGAATGCCGCAACCGCCCTTGATTTCCTGGACAAGCTCAAGGCCGGCTTGCAGCCCAAGTTCGACGCCGAACTGGCCGAATTCCGCCGGCTCAAGGTCAAAGAAACCGGCGACTCCAACGCCCAAGTCAACGTATGGGACTGGCGCTACTTGAGCAATCAATTGAAGAAGGAAGAATACGCCATAGACGCCGAGCAATTGCGCGTTTTCTTCCCTTATCAACGCGTGCTCGAGGGCATGTTTGCCATCTACCAAAGCATCTTCGGGCTCAAGTTTGAGGCCGTCGAGCCGCCCTACAAATGGGTGGCCGATCTCCAGCTCTATGCCGTCTCCGACGCCCGCACCGATGAGCCGCTCGGCCTGTTTTATCTCGACATGTTCCCGCGCGAGGGCAAATACAACCACTTCGCCCAGTTCGGGCTCATCGAAGGCAAGCTCTTGCCCAGCGGACAATACCAGCGCCCCACCGTGGCTCTCATCTGCAATTTCCCGCCCCCGGCCAAAGATCAGCCTTCGCTCCTTGCCCATAGCGACGTCGAGACGCTCTTCCACGAGTTCGGCCACGCCATGCACTCCATCATGACCCGCGCCAAGTACTCCCGCTTCTCCGGCACCAGCGTCCCCAGGGACTTCGTCGAAGCCCCCTCCCAAATGCTCGAGAACTGGGTTTGGGACCAGAAAGTCCTCGACACCTTTGCCGCGGACTACCGTGACCCGTCCAGAAAGGTCCCCGCTCAAATCCTGGCAAAACTCAAGGAAGCCAGGCTCGCGACCGAAGGCACGCGCTATCGCCGCCAACTCGCCTTCGCCCTGATGGACCTGGCCCTTCACACTCAAATCCACCGCGCCAACGCCAAAGACTCCCTTCCGCTCTCGAACAAAATCCTCAGCGACGTCTTTCTGCCCATCGCCCCGGATACCGCCCTCGCCGCTTACTTTGGACACCTTATGCACTATGATGCCGGATACTACGGCTATGCCTGGGCCGACGCCATCGCCGCTGACATGGCCACCGTGTTCGAGCAATCGCCCCGCGGCTACCTCGACCCGGACGCCGGCCGCCGCTTGCGCGCCGAAATCTATGAACCCGGCGATTCGCGCGACGTGAACGTCTCGATCGAAAAATTCCTCGGCCGCCCGCGTTCCCTCGAACCCTTCCTCAAGAAGATCGGGATCGCTGCCACGCTCCCGCCCAGCGCAGGCGACAGAATCGGCCCCTGACTGTAGGAGACGACGTGAGGAGTCTGTAGGAGACGACGTGAGGAGTCTGTAGGAGACGACGTGAGGAGTCTGTAGGAGACGACGTGAGGAGTCTGTAGGAGACGACGTGAGGAGTCTGTAGGAGACGACGTGAGGAGTCTCGGCCAGCACCTCACGGCCAACGCAGCCGATAGAAACGACCGGGATAATTCGTCCATTGTGCATCGCTGAAATAAAATGAGCCGCCGCCCAGAGTGTTGGTTTGCAGTGGATACCAAACGGGGTTGGCTAGGTTCGTGGCAGCCTCCACGACGATGACCAGGTTGCTCGTGCCGCCAATCGTGAACCCGAATTGATTGTTCCGCACGCCGAAGGCGTCATTGCTGGTCTCCACCTGGGCGTTCCACGGCACCGCCGGCTGACTGCCAAACTCCGCCCCCCAGCCCGTAGCCCCAGGCAGGTAATAAACCACCGGCTTGTTGTCATCGTCGAACACAAGCGAACCAAGGCTGGGGGCGTTACCCTGAAAATAGACGCCCGTCAGGCTCGAGCACAATGCGAATGCCTGGTCCCCGATGTTCGTGACGCTTCCAGGGATGGTGACGCTGGCCAGGCTGCCGCAGTTATAGAAAGCGGAGCTTCCGATGCTGGTAACGCTGTTTGGGATCGTAACGCTCCTCAGGCCGCAAAACTCGAAGGCCTGGTCCCCGATGCTGCTGACGCCGGCGCCCATCGTGACGCTGGCCAGGCATCGGCAGCCATCGAAGGCCTCCACACCGATGCTCGTGACGCTGTCGGGAATGGTGAGGCCGGCCAGGCTGGCACAGCTACAGAATGCCTGATCCCCGATGCTGGCGAGACTGTCTGGCAATGTGACGTTGCTCAGGCTTCGGCAGTCATAGAACGCCTTGTACCCGATGCTGGCCACGCTGGCGCCCAAGGTGAGATTGGTCAGGCTGGTGCAGCCCGCAAACGCACAGTCCCCGATGTTGGTGACGCTGTTGGGAATCACGACAGCGGTCAGGCTGCATGACTCGAACGCCTGGTCCCCAATGCTTCCGACGCTGTCACCGATCGTCACGCTCGTCAGGCTGCCGAAGCCAGAGAAGGCCTGGCCTGCGATGCTGGTGACGCCGTTGCCGATCGTGACGTTGGTCAGGCTGCCGCACCCCTGGAACGTATTGGGCCAGATGGTTGTGACGCCATTGCCTATCCCGACGCTTGCCAAACTGGCGCAGTTTTCAAACGCTTGATACCCAATGCCGACAACGCTGTCGGGGATCGTGACGGCGCCCAGCCCGGCGCATCCGTCGAACGCTTCCCCCCCGATGTTGGTGACGCTGTTGCCCATGGTGACACTGGTCAGGCTGGTGCAGTCAAAGAAGGCCCGCACACCGATGCTCGTGACGCCGTCGCCTATCGTGACGCCGTCGCCTATCGTGACGTTAGTCAGCCTCGAGCAGCCCGAGAACGCATAGTCCCCGATGCTGGTGACGCTGTCGGGAATTGTGATGCTGCTCAAGGGGCAGCCCGAGAACGCATAGTCCCCGATGCTCGTGACGCTGTCGGGAATTGTGATGCTGCTCAAGGGGCAGCCCGAGAACGCACGGTCCCCGATGCTGGTGACGCTGTCGGGAATTGTGATGCTGCTCAAGGGGCAGCCCGAGAACGCATAGTCCTCGATGTTGGTGACGCTGTTGCCCATGGTGACACTGGTCAGGCTGGAGCAGCCATCGAAGGCCTGCACACCGATGCTCGTGACGCTGTCGGGAATTGTGATGCTGGTCAAGGGGCAGCCCGAGAACGCGTAGTCCCCGATGCTGGTGACGCTGTCGGGAATTGTGACGCTGGTCAGGTCCAAGCAGTCATAAAACGCATAGTCCCCGATGCCAGTGACGCTGTTGGGAATTGTGATGCTGCTCAAGGGGCAGCCCGAGAACGCATGGTCCCCAATGCTGGTCACCGGCACGCCGTTGATCGTGCCGGGGATGGCTACCGCACCGCCCGGACCGATGTAGCGGGTGATGGTGATCGTGCCTCTGGTCGTCGTGAAATCGAAGTAGGATTGCCGGACGTAGGTGCCCGTGGCTGTCGCGGTTGAATTGGTGATGACGGAGACAGTTTGGCTGGCGGGGGTTGTCCAGCCGCTAATCGTGCGAAAACTCAACGTGTGGTCGCCCACCGGCAGATTCGTAACCGTCGCGCCACTGCCCTGCATTGGTCCCTCATCCACCTGCCATTGCGCCCCGGCGGTGATTGCCGAGGCCGGAGTGATGCTCACCCACAACGACCCAACCGCAGACTCGTACGGCGCCGTCGGAAGGCCGCCAAACGTCGAGGCCCAGCCCGGGGTCCCTGCCAGGTAATAGACCGTCGCATTGCTGTCTCCCAGGAACACAGACGAGCCAACGCCGGGGGGGTTGCCATTGAAATACACCCCTGTCAGGCCCGTGCAGGCATGGAACGCGCTGTCCCCGATGCCGGTGACGCTGTTAGGGATGATGACGCTGGTCAGGCCCGTGCAGAACTCGAACGCCGCGCTCTCGATGTTGGTCACGCCGTAGGGGATCATGTAAGCTCCGCCTCTGCCTCCCGGAAAGGTGATGAGCATGGTCTGGCTCCCGTTAAACAACACCCCATCCGTACTCCAATAGCCGGGGTTTGGCGCAACCACTGTTATCACCGTCAGCCTCGCGCAGTGAGCAAATGCCTCGCTTCCGATGCTGGCGACGGTGCTAGGGATGATAATCCCGCTCAGATTGTTGCAACCGGAAAACGCCGCAGCCGCGATAACGAGGACGCCGTGGGGGACTGTATAGCCGGCTCCGGCCTTGCCCCCCGGATATTGCAGGAGAACGGCCTGGCTCTTGTCGAACAACACCCCATTCACGCTGCAATAGAAAGGGTTCAGCGCCTCCACCGTGATCGCCGCCAGG
>Ga0181524_10000471_pt1 | contig 48736 bp, 42 predicted proteins | sample PEATcosm2014_Bin_34_FD_119761 | JGI IMG/M metagenome (GOLD analysis project Ga0181524, IMG submission 119761) | Peatland microbial communities from MTU Mesocosm Facility, Houghton, MI, USA - PEATcosm2014_Bin05_60_metaG | ecosystem: Environmental > Terrestrial > Soil > Wetlands > Peat | place... | reverse complement strand
CGCAGATTGACCGGCGCCAGTTCGCGTTCCCGCTTGTACGAGATCCATGTGTCGATCAGGTCCTTGGTGAAGACTCCGCCTTCAAGGAGAAATGCGTTGTCCTTTTCCAGCGCGTCCAGAACCTCGCCCAGCGAACCCGGCGTGCTCTTGATCTTCGCGGCTTCCGCCGGCTCCAGTTCGTACAAATCCTTTTCCAGCGGGGCACCCGGATCGATCTTGTTCTTGATTCCGTCCAGGCCGGCCATCAGCAACGCAGCAAAGGCCAGGTATGGGTTGGCCGAGGGATCGGGACAGCGGAACTCAAGGCGCTTGGACTTGGGACTCTTGGAATACACCGGAATGCGCACGCATGCCGAGCGATTGCGCTGCGAATACGCCAGGTTGACCGGCGCTTCATATCCCGGCACCAGGCGGCGATAGGAGTTGGTTGTGGGAGCGCACAACGCCAGCAGCGCCGGAGCGTGCTTGAGCAGGCCGCCAATGTACCAAAGAGCCGTCTGGCTCAGCAGGCTGTAGCCATTCTTGTCGAAAAAGAGGTTAGTGTCGCCCTTCCACAAGCTCTGGTGCACGTGCATGCCGGAGCCGTTATCGCCAAAGAGCGGCTTGGGCATGAAGGTAGCCACCTTGCCGTGCTTCCTCACCGTGTTGCGCAGGATGTATTTGTATTGCATCACGTTGTCCGCCATCTTCTTCATGGGCGAGAAGCGCATGTCGATTTCGCCCTGGCCGGCGGTTCCCACTTCGTGATGGTGCACTTCGATGGGGATGCCGACTTTCATCATGTTCAGGATGATTTCTGAGCGCAGATCCTGCTGCTGATCGGATGGCGGAACCGGGAAATAGCCCTCTTTGTGGCGCAGCTTGTAGCCCTGGTTGGGCTTTTCATCCCGGCCTGTGTTCCAAATGCCTTCATCGGAGTCGATGCGATAGTAGCCGGTAAAGGCATTCTGGTCGTACTGAACATTGTCGAAGATGTAGAACTCCAGTTCCGGACCCCAGTAGCTGGTATCCGCAATGCCGGTGCTCTTGAGGTACGCTTCCGCCTTGGCCACGATGTAGCGCGGGTCGCGGCTATAGGGCTTGCCCGAGACCGGGTCCTTCACATCGCAGATGATGCTTAGTGTGGGAATATCCAGACACGGGTCCAGATAGGCTGTCTCCGGGTCGGGGAAGAGCAGCATGTCACTTTCGTGGATATGCTGGAAACCGCGGATGCTGGAGCCATCAAAGCCGATTCCTTCGGCGAAAAGATCTTCGTTCAGTTCTTCGACCGGAATCGAGAAATGCTGCCACATGCCGGGCAGATCGATGAACCTGAGGTCTACTATCTTTGCTCCTAATTCCTTGGCCAGCTTTACTATGTCGCTTGCACTCTTGGGCATCGTCCCATCTCCTTGATGATTTGCCTCCTGGTTGGCTGCCTCGAGCTACGGAGTCATGCACGAACAACACAGTTATGAACGAGAGGATAAGCCGCTTTAATTACCCGGAAGCTTTCTTCTAAGATAAGGAACCCGGAATAAGGATTCCATGAAGATTCCTCATAAAGATTCTCCACCCTGTTGAAAAAAGGACGATTACCCGTGACAGGCGAAACGATTCCGGGCGATTACGGGCAGGGCTGCGTAAGATCAAGGGCTGCCAATCGATTTTTCCCTTCTCTTCGCTCAGTGAGCCGATCACACCAGCGCCAACTCGCGCAGCAGGAAGGCGTAGTCGAGGGCGATCTCCTTCAGGTAGTCGTAACGGCCGCTTGCCCCGCCGTGACCGGCCTGCATGTTGGTCACCAGCAACAGCGGGTTGCTGTCCGTCTTGAGCGTGCGCAGTTTGGCCACATACTTGGCCGGCTCCCAGAACATGACCTGGCTGTCGTGGAGCGAGGTCTTCACCAGCATGGCCGGATAATTCACCGCTTTGAGATTGTCATAGGGCGAATAACTCAACATATAGCGAAAATATTCAGATTCATTGGGGTTTCCCCACTCCTCATACTCCGGAACGGTGAGTGGCAGTGTGGCGTCGAGCATGGTGTTCATCACGTCCACAAAGGGCACTTGAGAGAGGACGGCGCGGAAGAGTTGCGGCTTGAGATTCACCACCGCGCCCATCAATAATCCTCCAGCCGACCCGCCCTCGATGGCCACGCGCGCCGGATCGCCATAGCGGGCCGCAGTCAGATGCTCGACGGCGGCGATGAAATCCGTGAAGGTGTTGCGCTTGACGAGCATCTTGCCGGCATCGTGCCAGGGCTTGCCCAGATCGCCGCCGCCGCGCACGTGCGCATAAGCCATCACCACGCCGCGATCGAGCAGGCTCAGCCGGTTGGAGCTGAAGCTGAGCGGCAAAGCGTAACCATAAGACCCGTAGCCGTAAACGTAGAGCGGATTCTGTCCCGGCTCACGCTTGTCTTTGCGATAGACGAGCGACACAGGCACTCGCACGCCGTCCGGCGCAGTGGCATGGATGCGCTCGCTGGCATAGAGAGTCCGGTCGAAGCCGCCGGGAATCTTAAGCTGCTTGAGCAGGGTCGATGCGCCGGTAGCCACGTCGTACTCGTAGACCGAAGCCGGCGTCACCAGCGACTGGTAGGCGTAGCGGAAGGTGGGCGAATCAAAGATGCGATTGACGTAAGGCTGTGCGCTGTATGCCGGCTCTGGAAAGCTGATCTCTCCGGCAGGCGTGAAGGTGGGCCCGTCGCCCCGGAAGTGGCCCACGCGCAGGCGCGGCAAACCATCCTCGCGCTCGCAGGTGATGAAGTAATCGGCGAAGAGATCGATCTCCTCGATCATCACGCCGTCTCGATGCGGAATCAGCTCGGTCCAATGTTCGCGGCCTGGTGTGGCCACCGGCGCTGTGACCAGCCGGAAGTTGCGCCCGCGATCGTTGGTGCGGATGAACCACAGGCCATCGCGATGGTCGATGGAGTACTCGTGCTCGCCGTCGCGCGGAGTGATGAGCGTGAATTGGCCCTCGGGCTCAGTGGCCGGCAGCACCCACGATTCGGTGGTGATGTGGCTGGCCGATTCCAGCACAATGAACTTGCCGTCGCGTGTGCGCCCCGCAGCCAGGTTGAAACGCTCATCATCGTCCTGGTAGACCAGCACATCGGCCGAGTGCGGCGTGCCCCCGCTCTTATCTTGCCCACCGCAGGTGTGGCGCCAGAGCTGGTACTGGCGCTTCTGCTCCTCGTCCTCAACGGTGTAAAAGAGAGTGCGATTGTCCGCGGTCCAAACGACCGAGCCGACGCGCTCGACCTCACCGGGAAGCGTCTCGCCGGTTTCCAGGTCTTTGATGTGCAGCGTGTACTGGCGGAAGCCCGTGGTGTCGGTGGTGTAGGCCAGCCAGCGGCCGTCGCGGCTGATGTCGGTGGCGCCAACGTCGAAGAAGGCGTGGCCCTCAGCCAGCTTGTTGCCGTCGAGAATGATTTGCTCCGGCGCGTTTGCATCCGGCCCAAAAGCCGTTCCCGGCTGGCGGCTGTGGATGGCGTACTGCTTGCCCTCTTCGGTGCGCGTCAGATACCACCAGTCGCCATCGCGGAAGGGGACCGAGACGTCGGTCTGCTTCACGTGCGAGAGCATCTCCTGGTAGAGGCTGTCTCGCAGGCCGCTTAGCGGAGCCATGACCGCCTCGGCGTAAGCGTTTTCAGCCTCCAGGTAGGCGGCCACCTCGGGGTTGTCCTTGTCGCGCATCCAGGCATAGTCATCCGTCAGGACGGCGCCGTGCAGAGCGGTCTCTTTGGGGTCTTTGCGGGCGATGGGGGGCTGGGGATTTTCGTTCACTTCCTACTAGTGTACCGAATATCGAAGTTTTATTGCCGCTCGGCCCACGCGCCGTAATAGTCAACTTTCTTTGCATATAATTTCCCCCTTTTGATGCACAATCATCCTTAGTAGCAATCTCTCAGGCACAAAGGGGCTGCTGGGTGCCCAGGTCCGGGGTCCCCATGGACAGGTCTTCGTCCATGGGGTGGAGATCCCTCGCATATGGGGACCTGGGAGACCATGCTGAAGTGGGAAACAGTAGCCGAAAACGGCGCGTAACTCCTTATGCAGGAGGATTTTGCAGGGAACTCCTTTGTTTTGACGATTTTACAGCGCAACCCCTCCTGCAACCTCATGAAAACAAGGATTTTGCATCCAAAATACGGGTGGGGGTGGGGTAACCATTTAATCAACAGAGAATCTTGCGGAACCTGGGTCCGCAGCATCGCCGAAGTGGTCTTGCCCTTTGAACTGAATGTCTACCGGTCGCGTAGAATAGGGAGTGATGACAGGCCTTCGCCGCGCACATTCCCCCGTCTTGCCGCTGCTGGTGGCAGCGTGCGTTGCCGTCTTTGCCGCCGCCGGACAGACTGCTCTGGCCGAGCGGGTGGAAGATCTGCCCCAACCCACTGATTATGTGAGTGATTATGCCCATGTGCTCTCGCCGGGGGCGATTGCGCGGCTGGACCGCCTCTGCGCCCAGCTTGACCACTCGCAGACCAATGCGCAGATCGCCGTGGTCACCATCCATACCCTGGATGGCGTGGATGCAGCCGAATTTACCAACGCTCTCGAAGACAAGTGGAAGATGGGCAAGAAGGGCTCGAGCCGCGACATTATGGTCTTTTTGGCCGTGGACGACCATAAGAGACGGATCGATGTCGGCTACGATCTGGAAGGCATTCTGCCCGATGGAAGAGTAGGCGACATCGGCCGGGAGATGGTTCCCGCTCTGCGCGCCAACGATTATGACGGCGCCGTGATGCTGGCCGTAAGCGAAATGGCGCAAGTGATCGCCGCCGACGCCAAAGTCACGCTCTCAGAGGACGAGGAGCCTGTTCCGGTTCACCACCGGAGTTCGACACACGTCTCGTCGGGCTTTGTGAAATTGATCGTCTATCTTCTCTTCTTCGGCGTATTTGGTTTCGTTCGCCTCTTGTCCCACATCGGTATTTTGCCGCGCAGATGGAGCCACAGAGGGTTTTTTGGTGGTGGCTATTATGGTGGCGGCGGAGGCTTCGGTGGCGGCGGATTTGGCGGGGGTGGTGGCGGCGGGGGTGGTTTTGGAGGATTCGGTGGCGGCGGCGGCGGTTTTGGCGGCGGCGGCGCCGGCGGAAGCTGGTAGGTTTTCAATCAGATGAACGGGCTTCCTTGATTGGAAGCCGAAGGAGATACACAGTATGAGCAAGGGACTTTGGATTGCACTGGGAGTGGTCGGCGTTCTGGTTTTATGCGCTCTGATGGTCTTTGGCAGCTATATCGGCGCCAGAAACCAGATGGTGGCGAAGGATCAGGCGGTGAAGAGCAAGTGGGCGGAAGTGGACGTGCAACTGGAGCGGCGCGCCGACTTGATTCCCAACCTGGTGGAGACCGTGAAGGGCTTTACCAAGGAGGAGAGCACGGTCTTTGGCGACATCGCCAACGCGCGGGCCGGCATGTTGAATGCGCATGGACCGGCGGGCAAGATCGCGGCCAACGGAAAGCTGGATTCTGCTTTGGGCCGCCTGCTGCTGCTGACGGAAAACTACCCGCAGCTGCGCTCCAGCGACCAGTTCATGCGTCTGCAGGACGAGCTGTCGGGAACTGAAAACCGCATCAGCGTGGCGCGCAAGCGTTATAACGATGCGATTCAGGATTACAACACATTTATCCTTCAATTCCCTAACAACATCTGGGCAGGCATGGCCGGGTTCCACGAGAACACTGCCTACTTCGCAGCCCCGGAAAGCGCAAAGACAGCCCCGGCGGTCAAGTTCTAAGAAGCCGGCCAGACAACCCATCAAACGACAAGGTCGGCTGGAGAGAATCATGCAATTCTCACCAGCAGGCCTTGTCTGCGATATCAGGCAATCAGTCTTCCGTTGATTTCTTCTTCTTCGGGGGAGCCGGAGGTGCAATGTTCAGGAAGTTCTCCACCTTAAAGACGCCGTGAACGGCATTGGCGCGGATAAACGCAATGTCCCTGTCGGCCTTCGAATCCACCATTCCATACAACCCCACGTGGCCATTCTGCACCGAGATGCGAATGGGCTTGCCGGGGTCAATGGCGTACTTGGTCAGGGCCGGGAAGCTATAGACGGCGCGGTAGACCTGCATCCGTATCCGGTCGTCCATGAAGGAGACGGGATCGACCTGGATTTCGTCTTTCACGCCCTTGACGCCGGGATAGTTGCTGATCAATGCCAGTGCGGAGTCTTTTGAGTTGAAGTAGTTGAAGGCGTGGCCGCCGAGGGTGACAACGCCATTATGGACGCTGAGAGAGATTGCGTTGAAGACATTGCCATAGAAAACTTGGTCATATTCCAACTTCTCCCCGAGTTTGTCCCGCAGCACCTCGTCGGGAATCGTGGGACCACCAACCTCAATCAGGTTATGCACCGCGGTGACGCCATTCACCTTGCGCACGTGCTTGTCGGCGTCGGCCTTGTATGCGTAGAGGTCCACGGTTCCGGTCAAGGTGGCGATGCCCTGGTCCACGGTCACCTTCACATTGTGGAACTGCTTCTTGTCCAGCCGGGCCTGGACATCGCTGACCGCCGGGCTGGCTGCCTGTGCTGTGGCAGCGGGGGCCGGGGTCTGAGCTGGGAGCTGAGCCGCAGGCTGCGACGGGGTCTGATCTGGCGTCTGAGCCGCAACTGTAAATCCTTGAGAAAGGCCCCAAAGTGCCCCTGCGAGTGTGGCCGTCACAAGCGCGGTCCGGGTGGTACGCATCGTTCTTGTCATTTTCACACTCCTCCTCGTTCGTGCATCATTACCTTCGCGGCAGGGATGCCGCTCCATTGATATTGACACAAATTTCCCGGAAAGGTTGCGGGGCATCGGAGATGGAGGAGGATTTCCGGGTCAGCCGCACGAAGGTGTACGGAAAACCCCGTTCAGAAGGCCAAAACAGCCGCTCCCGGCGCTGGGAATGGACCGCTCCCGGCCGGGCAGGGGAGTGTTTCTCGTTGTCCTTGCCTGCGTATCAGCACGAGCCGCCCAGCATGGTTTCCACATCGCCTCTGCTCCCGGAACGCTGTGCGCACATGGAGATAGGCCTATTCTATGAATCAGGATGAAACCCTTTGCTTCCTTAAAGGCGTTGCTCTTACACTCGATATACGTGATCAAGAGGGGAAATATGAAGTCATTATCAAAGCACATGGATGGCCTATCATCGGAAGCAGGCCCAGGCATCTCGGACCTTCGGGTCGCGGCAGTGTTGCTCTTCGTGATCCTGAATCTCGCGGTATTTTTCATCCGCCTGGTCAGTGTTTGGCATTATGGCGCTCTGTTCCCGACCAGCGGTGGCGAGCCTACAACGATCTATGCCATATGGAAAGGAGTCCACCACCTGCCAATCTACGAGTGGCCCCTTGCATATCCATTTTCTGTCACGCCATACAACTATCTCTTCTATGCGACCTATTCTTTCTTTCTAAGGCTGGTTGGCGCAAGTGGCGCCGGCATCATGACGTGGGGACGCCTGTTTACACCTGTCTTCGCGATCGTGGGAGCAATTGCACAGTGGAAACTCGTGCAGACTCATCTCAATCTTCGCGGCAGCCGCAGCATTCTATCGCTGATTTTTGCGGTGGGCCTCTGGTTCTGCGCCTCCATTGTCCGCTACTGGGCTATCACCATAAGGCCTGACATACCCGCCATCGCTCTAGTCATGATTGCCCTTTGGATGATCGTGCGGCAACCACGGTTTGGCTTCGCTTATGCAGGTGTGTTTTTCTATCTTGCATGGTCGTTCAAGCAGTCCGTAGTTCTGTCGCTCGTAGGCGTCTGCTTGTTCCTCTTGCTTCACAAGCGGTGGCGCGATCTATTTGTTCTGACCACCGTATTTGCAGTTTTAACCTCTGCAACGCTTCTCCTTGGAACCCCAGTATACCGATACAACATTCTTGTCTCTCCTCGGCTCATCGCATGGAGCGTCATGTGGGCTCTCCAAATCGCGCCAAAGTCCGTGGTTGCGAACGCGTACTGGATTCTTGCACCTATCGCGTTGCTTCTCGCAACAGGCGCGCGCCGAGTCGATAACACTGTCCGAATGCTTACTACAATTCTTGCAGTTGCGCTGGCAGGCGGATTGGCTGGAATGACAAAAGCGGGCGCATGGGACAACTACCTTTTTGAGGCGTTTGTCGCCGGCTCCACGCTGCTGCAGATAGCCGTTTTTGCTGCGCCGGGGCGGCTCGTAAACGCTCTTCTCTTGTTCAGCTGCGTGCAGCCAGCAATACAAGCTACAGTGCCGCAAAGCGGGACTGAGCGGCACGCATTAGGAACGGTTGGAATTGCCACCTCTGCCGAGTACGCGGATGCAGTAGCGCTGCGCGACCGTTTGGCATCATTGAAAAAACCTATCTTTACATCGAATGAGATATTTTCACTCCCGTGGTTCTCTACCGACAATCGCGCACCTGCTTTGGTTATTGATCCCTTGTTTCACCAAGCCTCACTGGCCAGTTGTCAAAATGGATGCGTCGAAGGGATGTTGCAAAGAGGAGAGATTCCAACCGTGATGCTGCTCAGTTCTGGAGATATTTACCAGAGTAGCATGAATCCGAATTACGAAAAGGTCGGCGAGGCCAGGGTTGGAGACAAGCTATGGAGTATCTATGCGCTTAACCTCCGCGCGCCAAGCCAGGATTATACCGTGCCGTGAAAATATTTCCGGAAGTAGGGTATTGAATAACCAATTCCACTGCCGAAATCTGTAATCCGGCTGCAGGACGCTCGCGTTTCAGAGAGATGGTGAGCCAGGTCGGCAATCTTATACTCGGCGAAATACTCAGGAGACTCACCGGTTATCTCCACGTTTTTTTATGTTCCTCATAGTAAGTATCGGCATAACCATCGAATTCCACCTTAGCCCTGGGGCAGTCTCTCCTTGTCCTTCATTGCGCTGCCAGAGGAATCATCCGGCCCAGTTTCCGTATCGCTTCTGCCCCGCGACACAGAGCGAATAATAAACAGCGGCCTGCCTTTTCCCTGAATGAAGGAGCGCCCGACATATTCTCCAATCAGCGCCAGGGCAAACAGGTTGATGGCTGAAAATAAAAGCAGGACAAACAGGATGATTGCCCATTGCGGAACGACGTGAAGAACCAGAAGCGTATAAACCGTCCAGGCAAGAATGCAGAGCGCGCCAACACTCGTCACGGCGCTTAAATAGAACATGAACCTCAAAGGCGCCGATGCAAAGCCGGTGACGCCATCTATGGCCAGGCCAACCATGCTTCCGATGCGATATTTAGTCTTCCCCGCAAATCTGGCATCGCGGTGATAATTTACGGCGACCTGACGAAAGCCTACCCAGGCTACCATGCCCCTCATAAAGCGGTGCGGCTCGGGCATCTGCCGCAGGACATCGGCGACTTGCCGGCTTATCAAGCGGAAATCGCCTGTATCGACGGGCACATCGGTCTGTGACAACCCGCGAAGAAGCCGGTAGAAGAATCCGGCGGTCGCACGCTTGAAGCGGCTTTCGCCTGCCCGCGAGATGCGCCTGGCGTAGGCCACATCGGCCCCGGCATCCATCGCCGCCATCAGTTCCGGCAACAACTCCGGGGGATCCTGCAAATCGGCGTCGATGAGCAGCACTCTCTCGCCCCGGGCTATGTCCAGGCCTGCTGTCAGGGCCAGTTGATGTCCATGATTCCGCGAGAGATCGACAATGACCACACTCTGATCCTGGCTTTGTATCTCCATGAGTTTCTCCGCCGTCCGGTCGGTGGAGCCGTCGTTTACGAATATCATCTCGAAGGAGCATTTCGTCTCTTGAAGAACGCGACTCATGCGGTGATGAAATTCAGATACACACCCTTCCTCGTTGTGACATGGCACAATCACGCTCACAGAGACAGCCTCGCTTGGCTGGTTGCAGTTCATGCGGTCGTCATCCGGATATTTCGTCACAAATCATCTCCTTGCATCTCCAGCGCCTCTTTCATTATGCAATCCTCGCCGCGGATGCTGTCGCACTGTTCGCGCCTTCCCCTGTCCGCCCGCGCAACGCGAGAATCGCGTAACAGCCGAGGATCACCATCAGCGGATCGAGCGGGCGCATATGGTACGGCTCTGGATGGGTAAAGTAGTACATCACGGGAAATAGAAAAAGGACTCCGCCATAGCGCATTGCTTCGAAGGGCTTTTGCCGATAGGCCAGGACGATTCCGAGAATCGCGAGCAGCGTCATGCCGGTGGCGAAGAGAATATTTTCCGGATCGGTCGGTTCCATGGCCAGATAGCGCGGATTGAAGCTCCAATAGCCTGTCCACAGATAGACAGCGCGGCGGGCGCACATTCCTGCATACCAGCCGGGATGGTCATGAATAAATGCTTTGGCCTGCTGGGCTTTGTGGTCCATATAAGCTATTTCGCCGGCGTTGTATTCGGCCAGCTCCGCGGCGTCGTGCAGCGGGTGCCTGTCGTCGCTGGTCCAGCGCAGATTGTCTCCGTTATTGCCCATCCACAGTTCGAGGCCCATGCTGTCACGCATGGGAATGAAGCGATGAAAAACCACAGCGTTGCGAATCATCCAGGGCGAGAGGACGGCGGCAAGAACGAGCGAGGCCGCCAGCCCCGGCAGCAGCCAGCGCTGGCCTGCGCGAGCCAGCCTCCAGACGGAGAACAGGAGCAGGAAGGAAACCACCACGAGAATCGACGGCTCGGTGAGAGCCGCAAATCCGGCGAGCGCTCCAAAACCGGCCCATAGCCCCAGCCGCGGAGAAGATTCCAAATCCTGCGCCAGATAAAACATCCAGCATAGGCAAAGCAGCAGCAAGTGCGTGGACCAGGCCCAGGCCGCGGAGAAGTAGATGCCATAGGGGAAAAAGGCCCATACCCAGGCCGACCACCGCGCCACGCGCTCGCCAAAGCTGCGCCGGGCCAGCAAAAAGATCGGGATACAGGCAATCGAATTAATCAGGCAGTCGAAGACGTGAATGGCAAAGATCGATTGTGCAGTGTGAATACCGAAAAGACGGAAGAAAACAGCAACAATCAGCGGATAAACCGGCGGCATGATCGCCGAGGGCTGGGTGGAAACAAACGGACTGCCGAAGCCCTGGCCCGCCAATAAAGCCCGCGCCACGTTTCCTTGCTCCCAGGCGTGTATGTGTGCCGCATCCATCAGATCCTCGAAGAGGAAGCTGTTGAAGGGAATTACCGACATGCGCAGAACGAGTGCAATCAATACCAACCACACCAGAAGCGGCACAGTCCGCAGACGTCTGCAAATCCACATGCCCAAGCCATGTTCTCCTGTCTTGTACCTCTTCATCATAGCCGGAACGCAACACCTAGCGGTAGCGCCGCGTGGCTTTGATAACCATGGAGAAAACGCCGGACTCATCGCGGGCCACCTGCAGCGAGACATGGCGGTTGATGGCGATTTCCGCCTGGATCAACTGCTGGGCGGTGGTGTTGACATTGGTGGCGTAGGTCAGGGTGACGTTGGTGCCCAATTGCTCCTCGACGATGATGCGCGAGGTGGAGTTGCCCAGGGCGCCGAGGTAGTTGGGGTCCACCTTGACCGACCCGGCCCCGAAAAGCCTTTGCACACGAGAGCTGACGGTGGCATTGAGCGCGCCGCCGAGCAGGGCGTCGGTAGTGGGGTTGGCGCCGGCCGACTCCTGCTGCTGCGTGTAGAGGCGCTGCTGGTTCTCGGTTCGGCCCAAAGCCAGCAGCGCCACCACGTCAGCCTCCGGAAGCGGAGGATCAGAGCGGTAGGTGACCGCCAGTTTTTCCGGAGTACCATGCAGGCCAAGGGTAATGTCGTAGTCCTCGACGCGGGCGGTGGCGTTCAGATCGATGGAGGGTTGAATGCGAACCGGGTTGGTGAAGTAAATGTCGCCGCGCTGCAACTCGTAGCGGGTTCCGGCGAGGATGGCGCTGCCCTCGACGATGGAAACGCGGCCCAGCAGCGAGGGCGAGGCCAGGGTGCCCCTCAGGCGCAGATCGACATTGCCGGCCAGCTTGGCGTAAGCGTTCTGGAAGTTCAGCTGCGGCGATGAGGTGATATGCACGTCGAGGCGGACGTGGTTGGACGGGGCGTCCGGGGGCACGATGTTCTCCACAGCGTTGGCCTGCGCGGCCAGTGCCGCAATGTCCAGTTCGGAGCTTATCGCAAAGCGGGTGATGAGTACGTCGCCGGAGAGCAGCAGATTGTTCTGCGGCCCTTGCAGATGAAGCGAGGCGTCAGCCAGGGAGCTGACTCCTTGCGGATAGCGGATGCGAATTCCATTTCCGGTAGCCGTCAGGTCGGCATAGATGCCGTGCTGGTAGGCCAGATAGCCGCCCACGCTGAGCTGGCCGCCGCCGCTCATGGCCGTCAGCGATCTGACCTCCAGCCGGTTCTGATTGAACTCCAGCGTTCCATGCAACTGGCTCAGGCCATTGGGCAGGTCTTCCAGGGAAAGCGCCGCGTTTTGAAAGTCGATGCGGCCGCTGAAGCTGGGACTCCGCAGCGGTCCGCGCGCTCCAATCTGAAAGGTCGTGTTGCCGCTGGCGGTCAGGTCGGGGTCGATGGTCTCGGCTACTTTCAGATTGATCGCCCCGCTGGCGGCAAAGTCCAGCTCGTGCTTGTCCTTGAGAGACAGGCTGCCCTGGGCATGCAGATCGGTCAGCTCGCCGGTGACGTGCAAAGGGTCGAGATGGAGGGTGGCATGGTCGAGGATGAGATGGGCGCCACCCTCGCTTTTCAAATAAACGCCGGAGACCGTGGCTGCCAACTCCTGCAGGCGGGCCTCGCCATGCAATTGCTCCGGCTGCGCCAGAGGCCCCTCGACTGTGATCGTTCCAGCCAGCGCTGACTCTCCACTCAGTCCTTTCATATGAGCCATTCGTAAGAGCGCGCCGATGTTGAACCGCGAGAAATCGAGTTTGGCCTGGGTGGCATAGTCGCCGCTGAGCGTCGTCTGGCCGTGCGCGGTGAATTGGGCCGCCTCCAACCGGGTTGTCAGGTCGTACGTGATGGAGCGGTTGGCGGTGTGCGCCGTCAATTCCATGCTGCCCAGAGGTTCTTCGCTTAGCACCAGGCCGGTCATGGTGGCGCGGGCATCCAGGCGCGGGTCGTCAAGCGTCCCCGTACCCTGCACGGTAAATCCCATCTTGCTGGTCATCGCCAGGCCGTAACGGCGCAAAGTATCAATTCGGGCCACATCGATCCCCTCGCCTTTGGCGTCCAACTGGAATTGGCCGGAGGTAAGATCATAGTTGCCCGTGGCCGCGATTTTCCCCGCGCCCTTGCTCACCGTAAGCGAAAGCAAATGGATGTTCTGGTTGGCAATGCTGGCTTGCGCCCGTACGCGCGCCAGCGGTTCGCCGTAGACGCTTGCATCGTTCAGCTCGACCCATCCGGAGCCAGCCAGCGCATGGATGGGACCGTCGGCTTGCAGCTGCGCATCCAGAGAGCCCGTCACGGGCAGGTTCTCTCCGGCGAGCGTCCACAGATCGTCCATGCCGATCCGGCCGGCGCGCAGGCGAAGATGCAGCACCGCATTGGCGTCGTAAGACGGAGGGGGCGCGGCATGACGGGCTACGCTGCCTGCGGGCAGGCTGGCGGCCAGGCTGCCGCTGATGTCGATCTGGCCGTTTCCGTGACGCAGCAGCGCGTGGGCAATGTCAGTCCTGGCTGCCGAGTAGCTGCCGGTGGCCTCGGCCTCATCAATACGGATATATTGCGTTGGCTTATGGGCTGAGTTGGCGCTTGAACCCGCGGGTATTTCGACCCCCAGTTGCGTGGCCTTTGCGGAGCCGGCAAGGTGGGGATCGAGCAGCGAGCCGGTCCATGTGCCGTGAAATTCTCCTTGTCCGTAGAGCACGATGGGTAGGGCAGCCGCACCGGATCTGCCGTTGCGAGCCAATCCCAGGTCGCGCAGAAGGGTATCGAACTCGCCCATGTTACCGCTATGAAAATCGACCGTGAGCGCCGAGGGACTGGTCATGGGGTACGCGCCTAGATGGCCGTGGGCATCCAGTTGGCTGGTGGGCAGATGCACAACCAGCTTGCGCAAATCGACTGCACCGTCGCGCTGCGTATAGGTAGCGTCGACCAGGCCGCCGGCAGGAACTTTACCCTGTGCAGCCTGCGCCGGCGGAGTGAGGCTGAGCAGGGCGCCCACGGAGAGGGTGCGATCGTCACCCTTGATCCACTGCGCGCTGGCAAGGCCGTTGACGCGCGCGTCGAAGCCGAGATGCTGGAAGGGCGGGTCGCAGACCATCTCCAGGATGGTGTCCAGGGCAACGTCTTTGAATTGGGCCGCAACTTTGCCGTTGACGGGGATGGTGATTACGTCCACAGGCGGGAGCGGATGGGAAACGGCGCGAGATTTGCCTTTGGCCGGGGCCGGGGGCGGAGGCAGCCAGGGAGCCAGCTCAAGATCGCCGTCAATCTGGCCGCCCTGGCGCAGGCGAGCAACAATCGAGGTAATTAATAGTTGCCTGGGATCGGCATGAAGATGCGCATTCAATGTTACGCCCGTGGCGACGACGCCGGTCCCGATGTAAGCGCCCTCCTCGACATGAACGCCGCCATCGATGCGGAAGTTGCCTGCCTCGCCGGACCCGGTGAGGTCCAAATGGGCAATGCCTTGCGGCGTAAACGGATAGCCGGTGATGGGGTCAACCAGGCGCATGTCCAGATCGCCCACGGCTTTGGCATGCCAGCGAGGATGGGCAAAATCATCCAGCGAACCGTAGATTTCCAGGGCTCTGTCCTTGACGCCGCGGCTGCTGGCGATAATGCGCAGGGAGCGCAGGGTTGCGGTGTTGCGCGTCAGCTCCAGCGTGGTCTGGATGGATCCCTGAACCGGAGGCGGCAGCGGTTTGCCCGGCCTGGAGGAAGCGCCGCGCGCGAGATTCAGATCGCGGACTCCGGCTTCAATGCGGTAGCTCTCGTATATGCCGGCCGCTGCCGGCATGTAGGCCATGCGCAGAGAGAGATCGCTGGCGGCAAAATCGAGCGGGATGTGCCGGTCCTGAAAATCAAAGGCCGCAGCGCGGTTCTCGTAATCCAGATCCCCTTGCTCCACTGCCACGTGAGCGGTCTTCAAATCGAAGAACCTGTCGAGCACGGGCTCACCCCGTGGTCTGGGCTTGCGGGGTTGCGGCTGGTTGGTCGAGCCGTCGGGGTAGACGATCAGGTGCAATCGTGGCTGGGAGATTTTCAGGTCATCAAGCTGGATGCGCGGGCTCAGGAAACCCAGCACGCTCAGCCTCACACGCACGCGTTCGACCTGGGCGTAGGGAGCCTCGCCGGGTGCTTCGAGGCCGTGAATGACCAACCCGCCGGCCTCGGCCTCCAGATTGAGCAGACGCCAGTGGAAGGAGGCGATTTCGACGCGCCCGCCGGTGGCTGTCTCCAGTCTGTTCACCATGCGGCGGCGGACAAAGTTCTCAAAAGCGGCTGAACTTGCCGCAAAATAAGCTCCGATCGTTGTTACCGCCAGAAGAATCACGGCCGCTGCCACCGACAAGGGAAGATGGCGCAGGAAGAAGCGGCGCAGGCGGCTCGGACGGCTCGCTTCGACCGGCTCCTCCGGCTTAGGCGCAATAGGATCCTGAGCCTCTGCCGGGACAGGGGGAGTTGTTTCGGTCTCGCTCATACGCCTCCCTTCCCTGCTCCGGATGCAGTGTCAGGAGCTTTGAGCGCCGGGTCAAGCACTTCCACGTCGCCCTGCCGGCGCAGATTCCTGAGCCAGTCATCGAAGAGCACGTTCACCTGCCGCTCCAGCAGAATCTCCTGGATGCGCTGGGCCACCGAGTCCAGCGGCGGAATCGCCTCGCCCGGCGCATACTGCGGCAGCAGCGTTTCGCGGTAATACTTCTCAACCTCCTCCGGCGTGATGCGAATCCCCTGCCGGAAACGCAGTTCGATGAAGCGTAGAATCTGAACCCGGTAGCGGAGATAGGCCTCAACCCGCTGTGGCGACAGCCCATGCGCGGCCAGAAACGCCGCCCATCCCTGTTCCGTGGCGCAGTTGAGGCGAACGCAGGCGGGAACTTCCCTGCGAATTTCTTTGAGGCGGGTATCGACCTCGTCCTGCGAAGGCTCCGCGGCCTGCACATCCTCCTGTCGTATCTGCTGCTGGATGAGCGCGCGGCTGATCAACTGCTCCAGGGCGCGCTTGGGCGTAAGAACGCCGAGCCCAGCCTGGCCAGGGTCCAGCACCGCCAGCCGCATCTCGTCGTCCACGTCGCTGGACAGGATCACCTGGTCGTTGACCACGGCAACGACCCGGTCGAGCACCACGGCGTTAACGGGCGGAGCCGCCTGCGCGGGATTCTGAGCCAGAACAGAAAATGCTCCCATTACCACTAAACACGCCGCGATGGCAGTCACGCGGAGGAGTCCGAACCTGCTCTTGTGCCGAGTTTGAGTCCGGTTGTGCATCAGAAGGTCTGCCCCAGGCTGAAGAAGAAGTTGAAGTGCGTGCCTTCGCCCACATGCTGATTGGCGGTGATGTTCGAGTGCGAGTAGTTGACGTTCACCGGGTAGATGGGCGGATTCAGATTGTAACTGAAATCCAATCGGATGGGCCCCACCGGCGTATGGTAGCGCAAACCCACGCCCGGCGCGTGGGAGAAGTAGTTGAAACTGCACGCCCCCTGCGTTCCGGTCGAGGTCGAAGGGCCGCTTGGTTCCGGGACGGGGTTGGCTATGGTGGGAGGGGTCAGGATCTTGCACTTATCGCGCTCCGGTTGGCGAACCCTGAGAGCGCTCGCCCAGGCGTCGGAGGCATTGGTGAAGACGTTGCCCATGTCGTGGAAGAGCACGAAGCTGACCGTGTTGCCCAGCCATGGCAGCGTGGGCGGCGGCAGGCGCAACTCCGTGCTGTTGATCAGCGCGCCCGCCCCGCCAATGGGGTAGCCCGTCTCAGGATCGCGCGGCCCGGCCTGGTTTGGACCGAAGCTCCGCAGTGAAGTGGCCCCGCCCGCGTAGAGCCGCTCAGGCAGGGGAATCAATTCCGCCGGGAGCTTGCCAAAAGCCCGCTCCTGCCCATAGCGCGTGTTGCGGGCCAGAACGATGCGGCCCTTATTGAACCTGTAGTAACTCGAATTCGACAGGTCGAGACGGTTGAAGTTAGCCTGCGCGCCGAACCCATCTCCGGAGAGAAACTCCTGGAAGCTGTTGTAAGTGCCCCGATGCGCATCCAGAGCCGAGTCGCGGGTATCGCGAATCCAGGTCAGCGCCGGACCCGCCACGCGCACCGCCTTGGCCAACAGCGCGATCTCGCCGGGAGCGACCTGCAGGCTGCTGGCTTGCACCTTGACGCGGCGGAAGTCGAATTCGTAGACAAAGGTGTTGGCCCTGGAGAAGGCAAACCCCCGCGCATTAAAGTGCTGTTTCCAGCGCACTCCAGCCTCCAGCTTGGATGCCACATAGGTGGAGACATCAAGGCTATTGGCGTAGCCGCTGGAAAGAGTCAGTCCAAAGTTCCGGTTGCCCTCGAAGTGCGGGTTCTGGAAGAGCAGGTTGATCTTCTGCTCCAGCAATCCATAAGTGCCGCGCAGCGAGATGGATTGCTCCCGCCCGTTGAGGTTGTTGCGGGTAATGTCGGCCAGAACACGGGGACTAACGCCCGTTTTGCCGTTGGGACTGCAACTGGCGCCGCTGGCGATGATGCCGCCGCAGTTATACTGCGGGGTTCCGGTCTGGGCCTCGAAACCAGCACCATAGGTCAGGGCCCAGCGCCGCGCCTCCACTACCTGCAGCAACACGGTCTTATTCACTTCCCCCCCGGTAGGATTTTCGATGGCCGTGTCGATCTCGTTGAAGAGGGCAAAGTCGTAGAGATTGCGCTGGGTTTCCATCAGCGCCGTTTCGTTGAGCGGATCGCCGGGATGCAGGGTTATCGCCTTGGCCACCGTCACCGGACGGGTGTAATGCAGACCGGTCAGCAGCACCTTGCGCACAAAAAGCTGCCGCCCCTCGATGATGTGAAAGACCACGTCTACCTTGTTGGGATCTGCAGGCTCAACCTGCTGTGAGACCTCAACCCGCACCTGGTCAAAGCCCCGGCTCATGTAATCAATCAACAACGCGTCCCGGTCTCCGGCCAGATTCCGCGGTGAAAGTTGTTGCCCGGCGACAGTATTCATCAGCAGAGCGAGCCTGGCGGCATCCGCATGCTCGTTTCCTTCCAGGCGCACAGAGCCAACTCGCTGTTGTTTGCCTTCATCGATGCGGTAGACAATCGCGAGCGGGGCGGTTTTACCAACCTTCCCCCCCAGAGACGAAGGCCCGTCGCTGGGGACCCCGGTCTTTACGGCGCCCGCGCTGGTATCGGGGGTAATCCTGGCCTTGGAGAAGCCGTTGTTCTGGTAGAGGGTCTGAAGGGTGTTGACGTCGGCAGCAACCAGCGCCTGGCTATAGTCGCCGTGGCGGTTGAGAGAATCGGCGGCATGCACGCTGAGCAGCTCTTTGAGAGTCGCGGAGTCAAAGTAGTGGTTGCCGGCGACCGAGACGCGCTCGACGCGCCGACGCGGCCCCAGGCGCACCTTGTAGAGAATCGTCACCTGCCCGGCGGCCGTGGATTGCGGTTCGTGCTCCACTTTTACGTCGAAGTAGCCCATCCGCTGGTAGTAGTCGCGCAGCCGGCGATTGCCCTCATTGAGCAGATCCTCGTCGACGCTGCCTTCCTCGAAGATGGGAATCACCTTTTTGAGCAGCTCCGGGCCAGCGCTGGCGCCTTCGACCAGAACTTTAACCACCGGTCCCCGGTTAGCGTAAAAATGGAAGTTGGCCTTCTGGCTCTCCGTCGGGTACTTCTGGCTTTCCAGCTTGATTTCAGCTTCCAGGCGCTGCTCGCCGCGGTAAGCCTTCAACACTCCGGCTAGGGCCCGGTTGTCGGTTTCGCGATCCACGGGCGAACCGGCTCTCAAGTGCGCATGATGGCTGAACTCTTTTACGCTCATCCCGGGGTCGCCGGTTACTTCCACTGTGCCCACGCGCGCCTGCGGGCCACTGACCACATGGAAAGCAATATCAACGAGTTGCTCCTCCGGATGGGCTGTGAGGGCATGGGTAATCACCGGCGCGTGAAAGCCGTCCTGGGCCAGCGTCAGGCGCATCTGCTCCAGAGCTTGTTCGAGTTTGGCGGGCGTAAAACGGGCGCCTGGCGCAAGATGGCAGGCGCGCTCCAACTGCGTATTGATTGCTGCGCCCTTGGCGCCATCCACGCTGACCGTACCGATAAAGACGCGAGGCGTTCCGCTAAAGGTGAGGACCACGCCCTCCTGCTCGCGGACTCCGTCCACCGCAATGGTTTCATAGAGGCCGGTCAAATAGAGCTGGCGCAGGCTCCTTTTCAGCTCTTCCCGGTTCAGAGGCGCTCCCACGGCCTGGGCCAGATGGCCGGGCAGGGGAACCAGGCGATCGGCGGAAACGCCGGCGAAGGAGATACGCCGTACCGGCAAGCCCTCCCACTGGGCCAGGAAATCTACAGGCGTTTGCTCCGCCGTATTGCCTTCCGCAGCGGTACTACCTGCAACACTCCCCAGGCTCTGGCTCCAGGCGCTTGTACAGCCCGAAATACCCAAAGCGAGAAGGCAGGCCAGGAAAGCGCCGTTCCAGGATCGCTTGCCGCATTGACCCGCAGGCTTTGCCTTCAAAACCATATCTCCCCAAAAAAACACGGGGAAAAGCGCCCCGTAGCACAATCGCTGGCCATGATCCGTCTCAGCGATCAATGATCAACACATCTGTTCCTTCATCATATTCTAACGAGGAATAGCAACCGTGCATCATACCAGGTGCTGTTCCAGCAAGAGAATGCCACGCCATCACCCCACTTTAGCCGCCGAGCAAAGAGTGTGGGACATTTTTGAGTACCCGCGTGTTCACTGCATCAAGAATCCTGCGTTTCCCTCGCTCCACGGCGCTCATATTCCTCTGCTGTCAGCCGATACATTCTTCCAGTTGCAGTGTATTCCGCCAACGACGAAGCGGTGTATCGTGTGGTTTGTCTTCGCGTCGTTCGTCCGGGTTGCCCGGGATCACTCCGGCAGAGAAAGCCCGGAGCTTCAAGGAACAGGACAACTGGCGCAGGTTTAGGCAGAGGAACTGCGTCCGGCACTGGACCGTACCTAGGTGTCTGCCCGGATTACGAAAGGAGGAGAAGAGGCAGAAGGTAGAATCATCTCTGAAACTCTTTTGAGTTTGCGTCGTCTAATGAAGATAAGCTGATACGAGGACACTCAATGGCGAACCACCCCTCTAACTCACCCTCCCTTAAACCCCTCACGGGAAAGGCGATCCCCAGCGTGCGCCGGATTCCTGTTCTACCGGTCCGGGATACGGTCCTGTTTCCACATGCCGTACTGCCTCTGACCGTGGGCCGGGAGAGCTCTATCCAGTTGATTGAATCTCTGGGCGACGAACGGTCGATCGTGGTGGTGGCCCAGTTGGACCCGCGGTTGGACTCGCCTCAGCCGACAGACCTGCACGCTGTGGGAACCCTGGCCACGGTACACAAGGTAGTGCGCATGCCCAACCAGAGCAGGTTTGTCTTCACCGAGGGCACGGAGCGTGTGCGGCTGATTCGTTATACGCAAACCGAACCGTTCATGATAGCCGAGGTGGAGATCATGGAGGATACGGCGTCGGAGTCTTCGGCCAGCATGGAAGCACTGGTACGCAATGTGACGGGCGAGTTTCAGCAGATCGTAGCCGAATCCCCGACACTCTCCGATGAGTTGCGGACCATTGCCGCGAACATCGAGGAGCCGAGCCGGCTGGTGGACTTTGTGGCCTCCTCGCTGCCCTTCTTGACCACTGAGGACAAGCAGCAACTGCTGGAGACGCCCAGCATCGGCACCCGGCTGGAACTGCTGAACCAGCATTTGGCCAAGGAGATCGAGGTCCAGCAGTTGCGCACTAAGATCCAGACCGAGGTGCAGGACCAGGTGCAACAGTCGCAGCGCGATTACTACCTGCGCGAGCAGCTCAAGGCTATCCAGAAGGAACTGGGCGACGTGGACGACGGCCAGCGCGAGACAGATGATTTGCGCAAGAAGATTGAAGCCGCGGGAATGCCGGAGGATGTGAAAAAGGAGGCCCTGAAAGAACTGACGCGCCTGTCCCGCATGTCTCCCATGGCCGCCGACTATTCGCTGACCCGCAACTATATTGAGTGGCTGGCGGTGCTGCCGTGGGCCATAAGCTCAGGTTCCAAGATCGACATCAACAAGGCCAAAGAGATCCTGGACGAGGACCACTACGAGCTGAAGAAGGTGAAAGACCGCATTCTGGACTACCTCAGCGTTCTGGAGCTGAAGCCTGACATGAAGGGGCCGATTTTGTGCTTTGTGGGGCCTCCGGGAGTGGGCAAAACCAGCCTGGGACGCTCCATCGCCCGCGCTCTGGGGCGCAAATTTCAGCGCATTTCTCTGGGCGGCATGCACGACGAGGCGGAGATTCGCGGCCATCGCCGCACCTACATCGGCGCTATGCCCGGCCAGATCATCCAGTGCATTCGCCGGGCCGAAACCAATGATCCGGTCATGATGCTGGACGAGATCGACAAGCTGGGCCGCGACTTCCGCGGCGATCCGTCCTCCGCATTACTGGAAACGCTGGACCCGGAGCAAAACTACACATTTCGCGACAACTATCTCGACGTGCCCTTTAATCTTTCCAAAGTTCTATTCATCTGCACGGCCAACATGCTGGACACGGTTCCGCCGCCGCTGCTGGACCGCATGGAGCTGATCTTCCTGCAGGGCTACAGCGAGGACGAGAAGAAGCACATCGCCTTCCGCTACCTGATTCCCCGCCAGATCAAGGAGAATGGCATCACCCCCGAGCAGATTGAGTTTCCCGTGGATACGGTGCTCCACATTGTGCGCCATTACACGCGGGAGGCGGGCGTGCGAAAACTTGAGCAGACTATCGGTACCATCTGCCGCAAGGAGGCCCGCCGCGTCGTCGAGGGCAAGACGGAAAAGCTGGTTGTGACGCGCGAGGTGCTCAAGGAGTTCCTGGGCGGCATCCAGGTGCGCGTGGATACCGAGGTAGCCGAGCGCGTCAAGCGCCCCGGCGTGGCCGTAGGCCTGGCCTGGACGGCAGCCGGCGGAGACATTCTCTTCATCGAGGCCAATAAGATGAAGGGCAAGGGCAACTTCGCCATGACCGGACAAATCGGCGAGGTTATGCAGGAGTCCATGAAAGCCGCGCTGACCTGGGTTCGCTCGAACGCCGTCTCGCTGGGCCTGGACGAGGATTTTACCAAGGAGATCGACCTGCACATTCACGTTCCCGCCGGCGCCATTCCCAAAGACGGACCCTCGGCTGGAGTGACCATGGCCACGGTTCTGGCATCGCTGCTGACCGACACGCCGGTGCGTCCGCTGACCGCCATGACCGGCGAGATTACCCTCAGCGGCAACGTGCTGCCGGTGGGCGGCATCAAGGAAAAGTTCCTGGCCGCGCGCCGCGCCGGGGTAGAAACCATCATCCTGCCAGCGGAAAACCGCCAGGACGTGGAGGAAGATCTAACACCGGAGCTGATCGCCGGCGTCACCATCCATTACGCCAGCCGCATCGAAGACGTACTGGACGTTGCCCTGCCGCTATTGAAGGCGAAATCGGATACGAAGCCCGATGCCCTGTCGGCTGAAGTCGAGCAGGGTGTCAGCGCCTCTGCATAAAACGGGCTGCGATCCATCGCATAAGGGCCGGCGAATCTGCCGGCCTTTTTCCCTTGATTATGGTGCGAGTTTTATACTTTAATTATGACGCATGGGTGAAATGCGCTTTCTCACTGGTTCTTCTCAGGGTGAAGCTTACGGATGTGTTTGGCTCCGGTCTCCTCATCCACAAAATCTAACTTACCACCATGGAAAGTGACAGACCATCTTGCGTAGTAAGCCTTTCCTGCTTCTACTGGAATTGCAATATGGGTTGGTTCGGGTCCCACCGGCGCAGAAGTTGTTCTTAAGAGCGTGAGGGCGCCGCTCAATTCGTCAGCACAGGATGCTGTCTCCTCACGACTATATCCAGTCCACGACAACCCTTTTGCCGCAACAACCACAACCTTTTGAAGCTTGCATAAATCTATGACTTCTGTCGTCGGGCCATCTTTTCCTAAATCCGCCAAAATCCTAGCAGCGTCATAGCGCAATGTTTCCTGGCAGCGTGTTGTATCCCCTCGCTGCATTGGAACCTGTTCGCCAAGGGTCCACAAGCGTATCAAATCTGCCCGCAAGCGGATAAAATCTACGCCTTCGCATCCGGGTAAGGTAGGTAAGTTTCGGTTGGGACCGGGTATTAAGACTCCATTGCCTAATCCTCTACTGTCAGCGAGCCAGACGCCGCCGGCCCGAAACTCGCCTTGTGCCGCAGTGATAACCGTCATACCTTGTGGTACCTTAGCTTGCACATAGTGGGAGTTCTGCAGCACGCCCGTATGATAACCATTGATAAAGACTATGGGGAAATTGAGCGCACCGACCATACTCCCAATGCGGTAAACGTAGACCGTTGCTTCGCCAGTCGGCGCGGAAGGCGTCGCCGGCTCCACTGCATTGCTGTTCGGTGTTAGCTGCTTGTTGTCATCATTCTTTCCCTGATCTGTTTGATTGGCTTGCCCATACCCGGCTGGCGCAGGCCCGAGCGTGCAACAAATCGCCAAGATGCCGACGGCAAACGCTCGCCTTGTCCGCCAGAGGCGGTCGAATGTCTGTTGGATCATAAGAACCCTATCATTCAGTAATTTAGTGAAAGATACCATGAATAAATCCGGTCTGTCGATGTAAATCGGCAGTTCACGCCGCCCGTTGCAGCGACTCAACATTTCTGCTTTCTGCCCTCGCTCGTAAGGCCAGCCAGAAGTCGTGATCCTATTTCCCCCCGCAAGGTGTCACGGACCTTCCTGTACAAGTTTGGTTGAGCCGCGCGGTTTCCCCGGCTGATTGCAATCTGCCGCGTCTAACCGGCAGGCGGTATTCTTTTGGGATGCAGGTGCGAGTTCTTATTTCGAGTGTGATGAATGAATACTGGCGCGCTGGTTGCCGGGCGCTGCTGGCCTTGGCGCCCCTGACCATGACGGCGCAGGATCTTACCCTGCACGTGGACGTGAAGCTGGTCAACATCTTCGTAAACGTGGCGGACCAGAACGGAGCCATGGTTGCCGGCCTGACGCGCGAGGACTTTGCGCTCAGTGAGGACGGCCGTCCACAGCAAATCTCTGTCTTCGAGCGCCAATCGGAGCTGCCATTAAACGTTACTCTAGCCATTGACACCAGCGGCAGCGTGCGCAAGGATATGGCCGCGGAGGCGGACGCGGCCAGGCGCTTTGCACATGCCCTGTTGCGCTCTCAGGACCAGATGAGCCTCTTGCAGTTTGCCACCGAGGTACGCGAACTGACTCCCTTTACCAACAAGGTAGACCAGATCGAACACGGGCTGAGCCAGTTGCGCGGCGATTGGGCTACAGCGATCTATGACGCCATCTGCCAGGCTTCGGCACGGCTGGGTGGCCATTCAGGACGAAGAGCGCTGGTGCTCATCTCCGATGGCGACGATACCGCCAGCAGCGTGACCTATGCCCAGGCCCTGGAGCAGGCTCTGCGCAATGAAGTGATGATCTACAGCATCATCGACGTGCCCATCGAAGCAAGCGCTGGCCGCGACCTGGGCGGAGAACATGCGCTGATTACCCTGGCTGAACAGACCGGCGGCAAGAGCTTCTATGTGAGCGACGGCGGGCTGGAGAAGGCCTTCGCGCGGGTGAACGAGGACCTGCGCAACCAATACCTGCTGGGCTACTATCCAAAAAATCAAGAGCCGGGTAGGGCTTTCCATCACATCCAGGTGACCATCCCCAGGGCCGCGCCCCAGTCCTTCAATATTCGCCATCGTACCGGCTACTACGCGGACCCTCTGACACAGGTCAGATAATTCACCGAATTCCACACTGGATCTGCACACATTCCACGGGAAACCTGTAATCCGGGCGGCAAAAAAGGCTACAATTTATTTATGTTCATGGCTGTCTTGGCAATGCGCCTGTTGGAAATCATGTTTTTTGTGGGCCTGGCGGGTTCCACCGTGGTTGTGCTCATCAGTTTTGTCGAGGATGGTGTGGAACTCTTCGGCAAGGATGAGCCGCCACAGTCCCGCACTTGAGGGATTCATTCTACATGACTTGTTGTTGACCATTGACTCTGTCTTGATATGGACATAAACTCATCGCAGTGCGGGTGATGGTTTCACTCCCGCAATCGAAGAAAGCCGTCTCTTGAGCCGGCACAATCGCAATGGCATCCACCCGAACGACCTTTGCTCCTCCTTCCGACCGCGTCAAGCTCATCGTGGCATCCTCGGTGATGCTGACGTTCATCTCCTTTTGGCGCGCAGCAGCCATTGTCTTGAATGATTTAGGCTCCTCGGCCTTTTATGCCGGGGGCATCGCCGAGCAGATGGTGGGCGAGGCGGCGCCGTGGTTCATCCTGGGCATCATGCTGTTCAGCTTTGCGGTGCGCGCGGTTTACGTCGAAAGCTGTTCCATGTTCACCCGCGCCGGCGTCTACCGCGTGGTCAAGGAGGCCCTGGGCGGCGGCTTCGCCAAACTCAGCGTCTCCGCGCTGATGTTCGATTACATTCTGACCGGGCCAATCTCCGGCGTGTCGGCTGGGCAATATATTACCGGCTTGATGAACGAGCTGTTGACAGTGGCCAACACCAGCCATTGGCTTCCCCCAGCATTATTGGACGCGCATCATCATCCCTTCCAGTTCGATATGAATCACACATCGGCTGTCTTTGCGGCCGTGGTGACGATTTATTACTGGTGGCAGAACGTCATGGGCATCGAGGAGTCCAGCAGCAAGGCCCTGCGCGTCATGCAGATCACCACGGTGATGGTGGTAATTCTTTTGCTCTGGGGCACTTACTCGGTGTTCGTGACCCCCGGCGCTCACTTGCCTCCATCGCCCGTACCTTCCCATCTCACCTTCAGCAGAGATGCCCTGGGATTCCTGAAGGGTATGCCGCAATTGCTTCCTCTGATGGGGCTATTCGGCATTCTCATGGCCTTTGGTCACTCAATTCTTGCCATGAGCGGCGAGGAAACCCTCGCTCAGGTCAACCGCGAAATCCAGCATCCTAAGCTGAAGAACCTGAAGCGGGCGGCGATTGTCATCGCCATTTACAGCCTCATCTTCACCGGTGGCGCTACGTTGCTGGCATCCATGCTGATTCCACCATGGCAAATAGCCCACATCTACCAGGACAACCTGATCGCCGGTCTGGCCATGTTCATGGTCGGCCCCTTGTTTTGGCGCATTGCTTTCCGCATCTTTGTAGTGCTGGTCGGCTTCCTGATTCTCTCCGGCGCCATCAACACCTCGATGATCGGCTCGACCGGCGTGCTGATGCGCGTGGCCGAGGATGGGGTGCTGACCGACTGGTTCCGCAAGCCCCACTCCAAGTTCGGCACCAGCTATCGCATCGTGAACATGGTCTTCATCTTGCAGATGATCACCATCATCGCCAGCCGGGGCAATGTGATCATCCTGGGCGAGGCCTATGCCTTTGGCGTCATCTGGTCGTTTACCTTTAATAGTCTGGCCATGCTGGTCCTGCGCTGGAAGTATCATGGCGAACGCGGTTGGAAGGTTCCGCCCAACATTCACATCGGGAAATTTGAGATTCCTATCGGACTGCTCTCAGTATTCCTGGTGCTGATCTCCACGGCCATCGTCAACTTGTTCACCAAGTCGGTGGCCACGGTCAGCGGTGTCCTGTTTGCAGCGGCCTTCTTTGTAATCTTCACCGTCTCCGAACGCGCTAACCTGCGCAAACATGCCCTGACCGCGCACCAGATGAAGGATTTCTTCCAACTGGAGCAACAGGATACGGTAAGCAGGGAATCCGCTGCCATTCGCCCCGGCGGCGTGATGGTGACCATGCGCGATGCCGCCAATCCCATCGCTCTGAAGTGGGCGCTCTCTCATACCAGCACGGTAGATCAGGATGTGGTGGTGATCAGTGTGCGCATGATGGGCGTGGGCGGACCGGAGTACCTGAGCGCCGCGGACCAGAGCTTCAGCGAGCATGAGCAGATGATCTTCACCAAGGCCATCTCCGTAGCGGAGAGCTTTGGTAAAAAGGTTTCTCTGCTCCTGATTCCCGCCGGGGACATCTTCGCCGCGCTGGCGCAGAGCGCCAATTCGCTGGAGGTGGATACGGTGGTCTCCAGAGTCTCCAGCTCCATGACGGTTGGAGACCAGGCATTTCGCTTGGGACAGGCCTGGGAGGCGCTGCCGGAGCCCAAGCGCCAGTTTAACTTCTATGTCGTCGATCCCAGCGGCGAGGCCAAGGTGTATTACATAGGGCCGCACGCGCCCAAGCTAAGCCCCGACGACGTGCAACTGGTGCATCGCTTGTGGGTGAATATGCGCCGCGATCCCTCTATGCAGGAATTGCACCACAGCGACATTATTACGTATGCATTGACACACTTAGCCGGCCAGTATGCCCGCGAGAAGCAGGAGATTCTGCGCGATTTGCGCAACTATCGCGCCGCTGAGGCTTCCGCCAACGCACATCCCGGCGACCAGGACCATGCCGGAGTTCCCACGGCATCTGACGCGTCCGGCCGCCAGCCGCCTCCGCAGAGACCTACGCGCTATCTCTAGAGCCTGCAAACTTTTACTATCTAGATAAACTCTCCTGGCGACCACCGCACCACCTGGACACTGGAATCGACCAGTGCGGCCAACTCCTCTGGAGACCCCTTCAGTTGTGGAACGGTTCCAAAGTGAATGGGAAGGATGGTTCTCGCCCCCAGCAAGTGCGCTGCCAGCGCTGCTTCCTTCGGGCCCATGGTGTAGTGTCCTCCGATGGGAAGCATGGCCACCTCGGGCCGGTATAGCTCGCGAATCAGCTTCATGTCGCTGAAGATTGCCGTATCGCCGGCGTGATAGAGGACCGGACCATCCGCGATGGTCAATACAAAGCCTGCTGCGACTCCCACGTAGTGATCGCCGGTTTCATCTTGCGCGGCGGAAGAATGTTTGGCCTCCACCATGGTCGCCGCCACATCATCCAGTTGCACGGTTCCGCCCAGATTCATCCCAATCGTTTTGGCCACGCCCTTTCCCGCAAGCCAGGTCGCCAGCTCGTAGATGGCCACCACAGTAGAATCGTGCACGGCAGCCACGGGCACAGCATCGGAGATATGGTCGCCGTGACCGTGGGTCAGCAGGATGTATTGAATCTTTGCCGGCAGAACAAAATCCTTCGGGTACTTCGGATTCTGTGCGATAAACGGGTCGATCAGGATGTTGATGCCCCGGGCAGTTTGAACCAGCACGGTGGCATGCCCCAGCCATGTAATACGCGCTCCCGGTGAAATCTTCTCTCCATCTTTGGTATGCTGAATTCGATCAGCCATGGCAACAATTCCTCCACGAATTCCCAATCTACCACGAGGATAATTCCCTTGTCTGCTCCCCGATTCCAAGCGGAAAAAGCATCTGCATAGATTGAATTGCGGCCTTTTTTGCGGAATCGCGAACTCACTCTTGAATGACCACCGGTCATTGCTTACAATCTTCGCGTGGAGGCAAGTATGATCCTTTGGAAACGCGCCGTTTTGCTCGGACTCCTCAGTTGGCTGATTCCGTTCGTCATCTCATTCTTTTTATTTTCCATGAAGAAATCCAACGCGCCGCTCTTCAGTACGCTGATGGATCTGGTTGTTCTGTTTGCGGCTGGAATATTGCTCGCCCGCTATTTTAGAAACCGGCCAATCGTGGTACGCGAGGCATTGCTCGTGGGAACGCTATGGTTCGTCATGAACCTGATCTTCGATTACCCGATGTTTGCCTACGGCCCGATGAAGATGACCGCGCTGGGCTATTACTCGGAGATCGGACTGGTGTACTTGACGTTTCCCGTCTTTGCGTTTTTGTCGGCGCGGATGGCAAAACCGTAACTCTCTAGCGAGTAATGATGACCTCCGAGACGCCATCCTTGGCCAGAAACTGGCGGTAACCGGACCAGGCTGCGAAGAGCCGTTCGATGCTGCGGTTGGTAAAAGCGCGCTGAATGGGAAACTGCTGAGTCAACTGTATCTCGACATTGTCGCCGGGGGTTACGTGGAAGCGGCAATGCACCGTCTCCTCGCCCTGGGTCCGGGTGTGGAAAAAAGCCAGCAACTGCCCGTTCGGATTCGTGGCCTCAAACAAGCGCGTCACCACTGGAACCACAAAGGCTTCGGGCAGATAATCGAGCGTGGTCCACAACAGCACCACGTCAAACATTCGTCCCGCAAAGTCCAGCGACTGCTTCAGAAAACCCTCGACGTTCCATACCGGCTTGCCGTCCTCGTCAACCCCGGTCTGCCAGTTGCCCGTGCAGGCGTCGAGAACCAGATCGGTCAGGAAGACGCTATGGCCAAGGCCGGTCAGGTAGTTGACGTTGGCGGAAGAGGTATAGCCGATGTCGATGATCTGGAGGGAGGACTTCGCAGTATCCAGCCGTTTGCGCAACGCCGCCCAGCCGCCCGAGTGGCGCGGCACTTTGGGCCCGATGATGCCCGGGAGGGAAGCGGAAGGAACGCTCTCCTCATTCTTTTCAAACCAGCGGCTATGCAACTTCAAATCCTCTTGCTGTCCGGCACACGAGCGGACCGGAGCGCAGCTTCATGTTAAGAGATGCCTCCGGCCTTCGGCGCGGTTGCGCCTTCAGAGCCCTTGGAAACGGACTGCGTCAGGTCCACCTTGCCGCGAAAGACCGCATTATCCTCCACCGCCAGCCGGAGAGCGCGGATGTCTCCCTCCACCTGGCAGCCGGCGCGCAGTTCGACGCGCCCGCTGGCCACCAGATTGCCCTGCACATGGCCCATGATCAAAATATCTTTGGCGGATAGATCGGCGGCCACGTTTGCATTGGGGCCTATGGTCAACCGGCTATCCGTGAGGCTCACGGTCCCCTCCACACGGCCATCTACGATTAAATCTTCGCTGCCCTTTAATTCGCCGCAAATCACAACGGTCTTGCCGATGCGCGCTGGAGCATTGTCAACGGACATGTTCTGTATTCCTTCCCGGACCTTACTTCAAGAATACTCAGAGAGTGCGCAACCCGGTGGCCAGGACCAGCTGTTGCTCCCCGGGGGCGGGGCGTTTTGGCCGAAAGCGGTCTGCTTCAGTCTCCAAGAATGTTCTAGCCTTGTAATTGGCCCTGAACGCACTATACGCAACCAAGCCCCATGGCTTCAATCAAAAGTCATAACGGGCATTTTTTTGTCTAGCAGACAAAGGGATTCAATCCCCATCCACGGACGGCCCATGCCCGCTAAACTAGAGCTTATGCGCAAGTTTTTGCCGTTTTTTTTACTGTTTTCCTTGTCTGGCGCCGCACTGGGGCAGCCTGCCCCTGCCGCCCTCACGCCTGCCCAGGCCCAGGCGCTGGTCAGCCGGGCTCTGGCCACTGAAGTGCGCTCCGCCCGGGACTTGAGCCACCCCATGCGTTACCGTCTGCGCAAGTCCAGCCCGCGGCTGACCTCCAGCAAGGAGATTGCCGAGACACGCGACGGCGATGTGGCCCGGTTGGTGGCCCTCAATGACCACCCTCTGGACCAGGCCGAAGAGCAGCGGGAAGAGGCCCGGCTGGACGTGCTGCTGAGCGATCCGGAAAGGCAGCACCATCGCAAGCAGAGCGAGGAATCGGACACCGGAATCGTCCTGAAACTGCTGCGCATGCTGCCCGAGGCATTTCTTTACGAATACACGGGCTCCGGCCAGGGCTCCGCGGGAGCAGTGGAGAAGTTCCGCTTCCGGCCCAACCCCGCCTTCAGCCCGCCAGACCTGGAGACGCAGGCGCTAACCGCAATGGTTGGAGAACTTTGGATCGACGCCGCCCAGGAGCGCGTGACGCGCCTGGAGGGCCACCTGCAGCAGGACACCAACTATGGATGGGGCATTCTGGGCAAGCTGGACAAGGGGGGATGGATTGTCCTGGAGCAGGCCAACGTGGGTGCTGGACAGTGGCGCATCGCCCGCTTCCAGATCAAGATGGAGCTGCGCATCCTGTTCAAAACCAAGATCTTCGACAGCACCCAGGAGATGACCGGGTATACGCCGCTCCCCGCCAATTTGAACTACCGGCAGGCCATCCAGATGCTGCGCGACGGGCAGAAATGAGTGGCCCTATAAGCACACTCATTTCTCACGAAAACGGGTACACATGCAAAACGGCCCCACCCACCCGGGTGAGGCCGTTTTGCTGCTCAGAATCGAGTCTTACTGTTTGACCACGGCAAAGACGATCACCAGGGTAAACAGGGTGAGCGACTCCATGAAGGCCAGGCCGAGCACCAGAAACAGCATGATGCCGGCGCGAGCGCCGGGGTTGCGGGCCAGCGCTTCAGCGGCCGAAGAAGTTGCCTTGCCCTGGCCCAGGCCGCAGAGACCGGCGGCTAAACCCATTCCGAGACCCGCGCCGATGGGCACCAGGTTGATGACGGCAGAGCCGCCGTCCGCGAAGGCCGGAATGGCGAAACAAAGAACCGCCAGGGCCATGAACACATATTGAAGTTTCCGCATAGTTCTCCTGCTTCCCTTGGAATTGGCCGCCAGTGGGTGGTTGAGGTTCACCGTGCTGACCCCCTCACGCTGGCGGCCGTTCGTTTGCCCGGAGCGGAAGCGCTCTCCGGCGAAATCTTTGAAAAAGTTCTCAGTTTTCAGTTCTCAGTTCACAGCAAAAACTGACACTGACAACTGAGAACTGACAACTGCTTTTTAGTGCTCGTGCGAAACCGCCATGGACAGATAAATCATCGAAAGAACCATGAAAATGTACGCCTGGATGATCGAAACGGCAAAGTGCAGACCCAGGAAGATCGAGGGAACCACCACCGGAACCAGCGAAAAGAAGACCAGGGTCACCAGGTCGCTGGCCAGCATGTTGGCGTAAAGACGGACGGTGAGCGACATGATGCGGGCCAGGTGGGAAATGACCTCGATCAGAAACAGCGGCAGTCCAATCCACCACAGCGGACCTGCAAACTCCTTAAAATAGCCGATAAATCCCTTCTCGCGAATGCCGTAGAAGTTGTAATAGGCAAACGTGAGCAGCGCAATGCCCAACGGCACCCAGACCTGGCCGGTCGGAGTTTCGAGGCCCGGAACCAGCCCCAGCAGGTTGTTCACCACGACGAAGAGGAGAACGCAAGTGACAAAGGCCTGGAAGCGCTCATAGCCGTGACCGATGATCTGGTCTGCCTGGCTGCCGGTGAACTCATGAATTATCTCGGCGATCTGCTGCGCCGGGCGGGGCTTTTCCACCGCCAGGGTCAGCCGCACAAGGACAAAGAAGGCGATCAGCCCGGCAGCCACAAGCAGTTCCAGCCCGAAGGCCTGATTGACCTTGACGGCCTGATGAGCAGCTTCGGCGGGCACAATTCCAATCGATTGAAATGCCTTGACCTCGACCCCCATCAAGAGATCGTTTAGCCAACGGACAAAAATCCATGTTTCCGGCATCGTGAGATGAATCTCTCTGTTTCCCTTACTGCTCGCTGCATGGAACTGCTCACTCCCTGAGCAGCTTGAGCGCCTCCCAGGCCGTGGCTGCCAGAGCCAGACCCAGTCCACACAAAAGCGCGACCACCGAGCCGTGGAAACACTTCAGGCTACCATAAATGACCCCCGCAAAAACGGTGAGCCGGAGCACAAAGAAAACCAGTACCGTCGCTGTTCCCCTGGGGCTCTGCTTGTGGTCCATTCTGGCATTGATGAAACGGACCAGCCGCTGCCACTCCCAGATGCTGGCAGCCGAGATTGCGGCGCCCACGGCCATCATGGCCGCATTGCGCCAGCCGGAGGCAATCCACAGCGCCACGGCTGAGATCAGCCCTAAAATCAGCGTGACACGCATGGCCCGTCGGAGCAGGGCCTGGAGCGCGGCATCTGAAAGGTCAGCAACAAGGTGGGTTTCTTCGCTCATGGCTTGCCGGGGTTGCCCTTTCCATTTCCGTTTTTGGTCTCTGAGCCATTTGCGGAATCGCCCTCGCTGGCCAGCGCCAGCCGGACCACATAAACCAGCCCGGAGATGCCGCCAAAGATGCATCCGGCGATGCCGATCCACGACTGGTGAAAGTGTTTGTCTGCCCAGGCTCCTGCCAGCCAGCCGATACACGCTGAGGAGGGCAGCAGAAGCGCGATCTGCATCAGCTTTTCGGCCTGCACCAGCCCCTCAAGACCGGCAGAGGTTTTGCGGCGCGGTTGGTTGTCCGGAATGGGGCGGTTGAAGGGCATCCAAAGTGATTATGCACGATGGACGCCCTCCCATGCGAAGGGGTGGTTACTTGTTGGTTTTCCAGGTGGCGAGCTTCCAGGCTTTGACGCGGTACTTGCCGGTATCCTCGTCTAATTGAGCAAAATCAAAAACCGGTATTCCGGGCGATCCGCCGCTATGCACGAACTGACCTCCGGTCGCGCCCCCGGAATTATGAACATAGGTTGTACTTCCTGGACTGACTCCTACCCTGCTAGCTGTTGCCTCGAAGTAGTAGACCTTCCCCTGTTCGGCTGTAATGGATGCTGTTCTAACATTTTCTTGCTTCATCTTGCTAGTAGCCAACCCCAACTGAAAACTCATGCACAGATGGTGCTCACCAGGATCAACCGTCACTGCAAAATAAGAATCACCGTCGTTAGCACCCACCCACGAGCCGTCGATTCCATAGCGAGCGATACCACGTCCGGATTGGATAAAGATAATCTGTGCCTTGCCCTCTGCCGGAGGCGCTGGCGGGGGCTGGTGCTTTTGGGTGGAGACTCCAAAGTTGATTTTGTCATCGCCACAGGCATCCGGTAGGATCGTCTTGGCACGAGCGCACACTGAGGAAACAAGCGACGCACAGAGAAGGATTGCGAAAAGTGTGTATTTCATGGCAACCATCCTAAAAGGAAGCGCGCCAGTCGTGTCAATACAATTATGCCTGTGTCTTGACCCGAGGGGCGGTTGAAGGGCATCCAAAGTGATGATGCACGATGGACGCCCTCCCATGTGAAAAAGGCCAGACTATTTATGGTGCTTGAAAGTACTCAATTCCGAGGCCTTGATACGGTACTTGCCTTCATCCTCGTTCACCTGCACAAAATCGAGACTCCGGTCTACTTCACTGCTGTTGTTTCCGTAGCGGTGCACCTGAAGGGTTGCCTTGGCTTCAAAGTAGTAAACCTTGCCCGCCTCGGCAGTGAAGGAAGCTAGCCCTACCATCTCTTTCAAGTGGCCGAAGACGGACTGCCAGCCCACACAGAGATGATGCTCGCCTGGAGCAATGTCAAGAGTGAAGTACGATTTCCCCTGATTTGCACCAACCCAGGTCCCATCCACACCATAACGGGTTGAAGGCGTTCCGCAGGTAATGCAACCCCAGGTTTTCTCCAGCGTTTCAATAAAGACGATCTGCGCCATCCCGGCTGCCGGGGGAGGTGGTGCTGGTTGGTTCTTTTGTGTAGTGATATCAAATATGACCTTGTCATCGCCACAGGCATCCGGCAGGATCGTCTTGGCACGAGCGCACACTGCGGAGACCAGCGACGCACAGAGGAGAAATACAACAAGTATGGGTTTCATGGCAACTATATTAAACGGCATACGGCTGGTATGGTCAATAGATTTGTGCATGAATCACAGAGGGATGTTCCTCCCGGCAGCACGGGCAAACGCCTTTGTTGCCTATATGTCGGGCTAAAGCCCGTACCCATCATTCATCGGCGATATACTGACAGTTGAACCCGAAAAGCGGTTCACACGAAGGAATCACCGTGTTCGATTCAGAATTTGAGCGCAACCTCTTCGAGTTACGCAAGACAAAACTCGAAGAGATCGTCAAGCTGGGGCAGGCGGCCTATCCCAACCAGTTCCCTGCCTCGCACACCGTGCCGCAGGTGCGCGCCAAGTGGGATGAGGCAACGGCGGAGGCGCTGGAGGCCAGCCGTGTGACGGTGTCCGTGGCCGGGCGCATCATGGCCATTCGCGCGCAGGGCAAGGCCGGTTTTGCGACCCTGCAACAGGACGGCCAGCGTTTGCAGATTTACGTGCGCCTGGATGCCGTGGGCGAGCAGGGCTTTGCGCTTTATAAACTCCTGGACCTGGGCGACCACATCGGCGCGTCCGGCTACCTCTTCCGCACGCGGACCGGCGAGCTGACCATCCACGTCGAGCGGCTGACCTTCCTGTGCAAGGCCATGCTGGCGCTGCCGGAAAAGTTTCACGGCCTGGCCGACGTGGAGCTGCGCTATCGCCAGCGCTATGTGGACCTTTTCGCCAACCTCGACTCTCGCGAGGTCTTCGTCAAGCGCGCCAAGGTGCTCAAGGCCATTCGCCAGTTCTTCGACGCGCGCGGGTATCTCGAAGTCGAGACGCCGATGATGCAGCAGATCGCCGGCGGCGCGGCGGCAAGGCCCTTCACCACGCACCACAATGCACTCGATCTGGACCTGTTTTTGCGCATCGCGCCGGAGCTTTACCTCAAACGATTAGTAGTGGGCGGCTTCGACCGGGTTTACGAGATCAACCGCAACTTCCGCAACGAGGGCGTGAGCACGCAGCACAATCCCGAGTTCACCATGCTGGAGTTCTACCAGGCCTACGCCAACTACCACGACCTGATGCAGATTACCGAGGAGCTGATCGAGTTTGTAGCGCGGGAGGTGAACGGAAGCACGAAGGTGGAGTTCAACGGCCACACCATCAACCTGGCCAAGTGGCAGCGGCACACCATGCGCGAGGCCATCCGCGCGTATTGGCCGGAGGAGGCGGGCGCCAAGCCGGCGATAACCGCATTGGATTCGGCGCCAGTCCTACAGACGCGGCTTCACGCGGCGATGAATTCACTGGAAAAGGCGGAAGGCGATACCGCGCATCTCATCCCGGAACGCATTGCGGATCTGAAGACCATGCACGGCGCCATCACCGCGATTTATTACGATTCTCTCAAGGGCGCGTCCGCGGGCAAATTAGTCTACAACCTTTTTGAGGCGGTGGTGGAACCGTTTCTCATCCAGCCGACGATTATCTACGACTACCCGACTGAAGTTTCGCCGCTGTCGAAAGCCAAACCGGACGACCCGGCGCACGTGGAGCGTTTCGAGTTTTTCTGCGGCGGCTTCGAGCTGGGCAACGCCTTCAGCGAGTTGAACGATCCGCAAGAGCAGCACAAGCGCTTTGAGCAGCAATTAGCCGAGCGCGCCCATGGCGACGAGGAGGCCCACCAGATGGACGAGGATTACGTGCGCGCGCTGGCCTATGGGCTGCCGCCCACCGGCGGCGAGGGCATCGGCATTGACCGGCTGGTGATGCTGCTGACCGGCTCCAAGTCGATTCGCGATGTGATTTTGTTTCCGCTGATGAGAAACAGGGAGCAGAGATCAGAGAACAGAGATCAGGAAGCGGACGCGCAGTGAATATACTTTTCGTCGGCGACATCTTCGGCAGCGCGGGACGCAAGATCGTGCGCGAGCACATCGACCACCTGCGCCAGGCGCATGAGGTGGAGCTGACTATTATCAATGCGGAAAACGCCGCCGGCGGCTTTGGCCTTACACCGCAGATCGCCGAGGATATCTTCGACATGGGCGCGGATGTGCTGACCACCGGCAACCACGTCTGGGACAAGCGCGAGCTGATCGAATATATGAATTCAGCGCCCGCCGATAGCCAGGAGCGCGCCCGCCGCGTGCTGCGCCCGGCGAACTTTCAGCCCGGAACGCCTGGGTTTGGCGTCTACGAGGGGACGACCGAGAGCGGGGTGGAGTATGCGGTGATCGACTTGCAGGGCTGCGTCTTCATGAACACTACCAACGACCCCTTCCACGCCATCGACGCGCTGCTGGACGGAATACGGGCCAAGGTCATCGTGGTGGACTTTCACGCCGAGGCCACCAGCGAGAAGGTGGCGATGGGCTGGCATCTGGATGGACGCGTGACCGCGGTGCTGGGCACGCATACGCACGTCCCCACCGCTGACGAGCGCGTGCTGACGGGCGGAACCGCCTACCAGACCGACGTGGGCATGAGCGGCCCTTACGACAGCGTGATCGGCGTGGAAAAAGAGCTGGTGCTGCGCAAATTTCTCACTGGAATGCCGGGCAAGTTCGACGCCGCCAAGGGCAACCCGAAGATGTGCGCCGCGCTGATCACCTGCGATCCCGAAACAGGGCGCGCCACAGGGATTCAGCGCATCATGCTGGGTGAATAATGAAAGACAGGGAAGAGGGAATAGGAAATAGTTTGTTGCGGCGAACAAATGATATGAACGAAGCCAAGATTACTTAATCAAAATCGCCTTCCCACTCGGATCAACCGACTGGACAGGTTGACCCTGGACCTCAGTTGGAGTTAGCTGAATGACCTTGCTTCCCGGTTTCGGCGCGGCTGAATGCGTGGCATGCAGCAGCTTCCCCTTGCCGTTGAAGGTCATGGTCCACATCATGGGCCGTGAAGGTGCGGCGATATCGGTAAATCGAATCACCGCGCCGCCGTGCATGGGAATTATTTCTTTGCCAGTTGGAGCGGCGGGGAGTTTTTTGATGTCGGTCTGCTCCGGCGGTCCAATCTGGGGATGCGCGCCGGCCAGGGCGGCGTAGCACATGCCGGTGGCCAGCCATTCAGGGGTCGCGACTACATGTTCTTCGGCCCGGATATGGTTGAAGGCCGAGATGGTGAGCGCGTTGATGGGCGCGGGCGAGAAGAGCGAGTAGCCGCGTCGCACGATGGGGATGATGCGCACCCGGCCGTCGCCGCCGCGCGGAATGGATGCCGAAAAGACGCTTACGTCGCCCTTGCCGTTGTTGCGCGTGAACTGCAGGAAGAGGTGTTTAGGCAGCACCGGGCAGACAATCTGCTGGTAACTCCACTTGCCCTCATTGAATTCCAGGTTGGCAAATCCGGCGCGCTCGCCGATGGCCGACTCCGCGTCCGCCGCCAGGTCGCGATCCTGCTGGCTCATGCGGTCATAGGCACGGAATTCAAGCGAGGCGGCAGACCCTGGCATCTCGTTTCCGGGTGGAAACGGCATCGGACGCCGTTCAGCCTTGCGCACTTGCCGGGGCTGAGGTGCGCCGACATTCTGGTTTAGCTGAGTCTCCTGAGACTTGGAGGGCGGACAGACCAGGGTGATGGCGGCAAGGACCAGGAAGACGGGGCATTTTTTGAATCGTTCCATTCTTTCCCTAGCCTACCACCATTGCAAGGAGCAGACTTTTGGTTGAGAGTTGCAAAAAAACAGAAGGGACAGCCAGATGCAGGCTGCCCCTTGATAACCCAGGAGGAAGGCGGGTCGAGCCGGAACCTCGCAGGCTCCGGCTCAATTAACAAATCAGGCCGGTCATCCGATCAATGCGCCGGATGCGGTGCAGGATGCGGTGCAGGATGCCCGGGAGCCGGTTTCGGGCGCACCGGGGCAACCTTTTTGGGTATGATTACACCTTCGCGAAGCACAATCTGCGCGGTCTGTGCTGCGGTGGCCGTAGCTGCGACCTGCGTGAAGGTGTCATACGTGCCATCCAGCTCCGCTTCGCCCTTGCCCGCTTGTCCAAACAGGGACTCTATGGCAGGTGCTTCCTTGCAGGATACGTGCGTCTTCAGATTGACGATGAAGTCGGGAATCTTGGCATCCTTGGCATCCTGAGAGACGGCGACTTTGATTACCTTAACGAGTGGCTCAATCGCAATCTTCTTGATCGGAACCTTGGGCTCGCTGAAGAGCCCGCTCAATTTGTCGGTGTCATCCTTGACGCCGGAGGCAAGAATGAAGTCCTCCTCATTTTTCAGAACAGCACTGGCCGCCGGGAAATCCTTGCACGCCACAGGAGTCTGCAGATTGACGATAAAGTCGGTCGGCTTGACACCCTGGGTCACGACAACCTTCATTGCCGAGACATTAGCTTCCTTGACAATTCCCGGGACCGGCGTAGCCCGATCTTTCAGTGCGGCCCACACCTTGTCCACGTCTTCCTTGAGTCCGTTCACCAGGACATACTCCGCGTCGCCCAGGTTCATGGCGCTCAGGTTGGGAGTTTCCACAACCGCCTTGTGAGCAAGCTCTTGAGGCGTAGGAGCTGCTTCGATATGTACGCTTCCAGAAGGAAATGTTGTGAGGGCTGCCTGGCTCTTGATGCCGTCAAGACCCTTCAGGTCGCCATGGTACTTGTTGTAGTAATATTCGAGCGATTTTTCAATGGTGGGCTTGTACCCGGCAGGAACATAATTCCAAACCCGGGCGTAGAACCAGATTGCCTTTACCAGATCCTTGGCGTCTGGCTGGCAATACGCCTGGGCAAGAAAGAGCGTGTCCTGCAATCCCGGCCCAGACTGTGTCTGAGCATCCGTATACAGCATCAGTTCCGCTGTATATTCGGAGACCGCGCCCTTATTGTCTTTCTTGGATACCGTGTCGTCCAGTGCGATAGCCGAGTGAAAAGCCGGATAGGTTCCAGCCGTCAGCTTCTTCCAATCGGCATCCGCTGTGCCGGCCGGCTTGGGCACAAGAAGGCCCTTGCGGCCCAGCACCGCGGCATCGTCACAGGTCTGCGGATCACCGCTCAGGCCGGTCCTCTGATTGACACTCTTGGCACACTGGCTCTTCTTGACAAGAACGGAGATGTAGATGGCCTTCATGTTGTTGGGATCCACCTGAAGCAGGCGAGTGGCCGCGCTGAGCGTCTTGTCGGCGTCGCCCGCAGCCTGGTAGAGGTCGATCAGCAAATCAAGAGCTGCGGCCTTGACGACACTCTGCGGATAACTTTGCAAAAAGCTCTCCAGGGCCGGGGCCGAGGCCTTGGCGTTAGGATCGCGCTGTCCGGTGGCGTCAGCGCAATGACCACAGGCGCTGTTGTAGATGTTGAACTCTGCCGGATCCTTGATGGTGATTGTCGAATCCTGGGCACGAAGCATGGGCGCGAAGATGAGACTGATGCTCGCCAATGCCAACACAGACGTTAAAACTAATTTTTTCATTCAGTGCTCCTGGGAATTACCAAAATGGAAATCAATGCTCAAAGTGCTCGCCCATGGAATGAAAACCGCTCCTTAGGCGGTTTTACGCCGGGAGGACGGGTAAGCCATGCCATCTCGGTTTCCAATGCGGTCTTGATGGATTATAGAAAGACCTGCCCCTTGTGACAAGCAAAGTTGTATGGGAAAGCAATAATTTCCTTAGGCATGCCCGGTCTGTGGTAATTCGAGACAGGGGTTCGTGAGTCCGGTCAGGCAGCGTTCTGGCTTTAGAAGCTGCTCATTTGCCATCAGGCGGATGGCGAATTGCGATGCAGGGCCTATCGCCACACGGAGCAAAAGGGTCGTTTGAATCTCATTATTGTTCCATTTGTATTACTATGTCATATTTTGTCATAATATCAGAATGAATATTCCACGCACCCGCGCCTCCCGCGTCTTTACCATCAGCTTTCCCGAAGAGTTGGCAAAAGAGGTCGTCGCCGTTGCCCATGAGGAGAGCCGCAACCTCAGCGAGCTTTTCCGCGAAGCCTTCCGCACCTATAAAGTGGTGCGCCTCCAACGTAAGCTATTGGCAACGCGCAGGATGAAGGCGGAGCTGGCTTCCGAGCCATGGCCGGAGGACGAGATTGAGCCGGGTACCGATCAAACTTGCGACGAGTAGCTCTCTTGAAGGAAGCAATAGCGATGAGTTATTCCCTAATCCCTAGTCCCTAATCCCTGTATTTCACTCTTCCGCCTTCCACACGCAGTCTCCCGGCTGGGGCAGGCCGATATGGGCCAGCACGCGGAAGGCGAACTGCCGGGCCATCTCGGTGGAATCTACAGGGTGGTTATAGAAAGTGGGTATGCAGGGGAAGATGACCGCGCCGGCTTCGGTGGCCAGAGTCATATTTCTGAGATGAATGCGGTTGAAGGGCGTCTCGCGCACGCAGAGCAGCAGCGGACGGCGCTCCTTTAGGGTAACGTCGGCGGCGCGGGCAATCAGCGAGTTGGCCAGGCCGTGGGCTATGGCCGCCAGCGTACCCATGGAGCAGGGCAGAATAATCATGCCGTTGGAGGGATGGCTGCCGCTGGCGATAGCCGCGCCGATGTCGGCGTCAGAGTGCTGCACGGTCTTCACCGGCGGCGCGCCGAGCAGCTTTTCCAGCAGTTCGTTGCGCCCGCTGACGCCCAGTTCCTCAGCCATCACCCGCAGCGAGTTCTCCGAAGCGACAAAGTGAACGCGGGCCACGCGCTCATCGGCCTCCAGCGCGCGCAGCATCTCGCGGCCAAAGATTGCGCCCGATGCGCCGGTGATGGCGAGGGTGAGATTCATTGAAGTGTAGCTCCTAGCTCCTAGCTTCTGGCTTCTAGCTTCTAGCTTTCTGATGCCTGAAGCGATCGCGCCGTAGGCGCAATGGTTATTAGCCCCGCGCTTCAGCGTGGGGTTGCTGGCCCAACCATAGAGGCCGGAGTCCCGTAGGGACGGCGTCCTTTCCGATCACCCGAATACGTACCGCTCATCGTACTGGATTCCGCAATTGCGGAGTAATGCAACAAATTCCTGCTCAAAATCACGTTTGCGGTGATGCTCCTCCTGGTTTTGAATGTACTCCTTCACCACCTCAACCTGCGAGGGACTGACGCTGAATGCTCCGTATCCTTCCTGCCAGGAAAATCCATCTCCCATCCACCGGGAAGAGCTTCCTTTGAGCTTTTGAACAGTATGGGCAAGAGAAAAAGTCGCCGGCAAGTCAAATAACAAATGAACATGATTGGCCGTTCCGCCCGCGGCGATGAGCGAGAAGCCCTCACTGCGCGCAATGCCGCCCATGTAGGCGTAGAGTTCGGCGGTGCGAGCAGCGGGGATGAGCGGGCGACGCTCTTTGGTGCTGAAGACACAATGAATGAAATTGCACGCGTACGTATGCGCCATGATGCACAGTCCCTACAGGACTCCGGAATAATAATAACGCTTGCTCACCCCACGCTGAAGCGCGGGGCTAATAAACACTGCGCCTACTGCGCGGATTCCGGTGCCTGCTGCATCGTTGCTATTCGCCTATCACTCGCTTGAAGATCGCGTCCACATTCCCCAGTTGCCGCGTGTAGTCAAAGGTCCGCGCCAGCTTCTCCTCGCTGAGCAGCTTCGTGATCGCCGCATCCCGCGCCACTTCATCGCGGAAGTTCAGGTCTTCCTTCCACGCGTGCATGGCGTGCGCCTGCACCAGCCGGTAAGCCTCCTCGCGCAACATTCCCGCCTCGGCCAGGTCGAGCAACAATTGGCCGCTGCAGATCAGCCCGCCTGTCGATTCCAGGTTCTTCTTCATGCGCTCGGGAAAAACCAGCAGCCGGTCAATCAGGCTTTCCGTTTTGGCCAGCAGATAATCCACCAGAATCGTCGAGTCAGGGAAGATGATTCGCTCCACGGAGGAGTGCGAGATGTCGCGCTCGTGCCACAGCGCCATGTCTTCAAAGGCCGCCTGGGCATTGCCGCGCAGCACGCGCGCCAGGCCGCTGATCTGCTCCGCGGTAATCGGATTCTTCTTGTGCGGCATGGCCGAGGAGCCCTTCTGCTTTTCGCTGAAATACTCCTGCGCCTCGCGCACCTCGGTGCGTTGCAGGTGGCGCACCTCTACGGCGATCTTATCCAGAGAGCCGGCGATGATGGCCAGCGTGGAAATATACGCCGCGTGGCGGTCGCGCTGGATGACCTGCGTGGATACCGGCGCGGGCTTGAGTCCCAGCCGCGCGCAGATCTTCTCTTCGTGCTCCGGCTTTAAATGTCCAAAGGTTCCCACGGCGCCTGAGAACTTTCCGACGCGCATATCCTCGGCCGCCGCGTCAAAGCGGGCCAGGTTGCGCTCCATCTCGGCGTACCAGTTGAGCAGCTTGAGGCCGAAGGTGGTGGGCTCGGCGTGGATGCCGTGGGTGCGGCCGATGGTGGGCGTGTGCTTGAATTCGATGGCCCGCCGCTTGAGCACGGCCATCAGCTCCACCAGGCCCGCGCGGATCAGCATCGAAGCCTCTTTGATTTGCAGCGCCTGCGCCGTGTCCACCACGTCGCTGGAGGTCAGCCCGTAGTGCAGCCAGCGCGAGGACTGGCCGTCCAGGCCTTGGTTTTTAAGGGATTCTGCGACAGCAGTAGTGAAGGCGATGACGTCGTGCTTCACCTCCTCCTCAATCTCCTGAATGCGGGCGACACTGAAGTCGGCCTTGGTGGCAATGGCATTGCCGGCGCCGGCGGGAATTACGCCGTCAGCGGCCAGTACGGCGCTCGCTGCTATCTCCACTTCAAGCCAGCAGCGGTACTTGTTCTCTTCGCTCCAGATGCGGCCTATGGCCGGGCGTGTATAGCGGTCGATCAAGGGAGACTCCTTGCCCGGGGCATAATGGACGGCTCAGCCCCAACCCTTGATTATACAAGGAGATAAGCTTCAGGTGCGAACAATTCCCAGCCGCTCGTGCAACTCATCGGCCAGCAGCCCGCGGCCCGGCTTATAGGGCTGAAACCACTCGCCGTCGATCACCAACTGCGGGATGGCGCGCTTGCCCACGCGGCGCACCAGCTCGGCCGAGGCGGCCGGGTCGCGATCGATGTCGATCTCGGTGTACTCGATGCCGTGGGAGTCGAGAAACTTCCGCGCTGCCCGGCAATCCCCGCACCAGGTAACCCCGTATAGGACGACCTTCATGCGGTCATTCTACTGCTTTTCGCTGTTACCATATGGAGGATGACCGCCGGCGAGATCAAGTCGCTGCTCCAATTGGAACCGCACCCGGCCGAGGGCGGCTTCTTCCGTCAGACGTACGTCTGCAAAGAGAAAATGGCGTTGCCGCGCGGTGTGCGTTCCGCCGGAACAGCGATCTATTACCTGCTGGAGGCAGGAAACTTCTCCGAGATGCACGTTCTTGACTCCGACGAGGTCTTCCACTTCTATCTTGGCGACCCGGTGGAGATGTTGCAGCTATACCCCGACGGGCGCTCCGCTGTTTTCATTCTCGGTCCGGATTTGGCAGCAGGCCAACATGTGCAACTCGTCGTCCCCGCCGGAGTCTGGCAAGGCACACGGCTCATCGGCAACGGCAAAGTCGCCTTGCTCGGCTGCACAGTAACGCCCGGCTTCGACTATGCCGATTACCGCAGCGCGAGTTATGCAGAGTTAGCCGAAAAATGGCCACAGGAAGCTGTGCGGATTCGGGAGCTTATACGGAGTTAAGAGGAACTATTCCTGACACAGAATCTCAATGCCATCGGCGATTATTGATCCAGGCGAACAGTCTTTGATTTGGCCGTTATCACTTCTGGAAACCAATAGGCGGTGGTCATCCAACCAGCGAAATGCAGGAACTTTTGTTATATCGGTACATTCCCGCTGAACGACCTCATGTGTATAGACCTCACTCGCGATTGGGCTAAAACGGCGGCGAATAAAAATATGCGCGTTAGCAGCGCAATTCTCATCCCAAATAACACCGGTCCACAGGGCTACTGCAACGTGTTTCCCGTCTGGAGAAACGACGGAGGGGCGTCTCACGGTCATTTTCATAAGCCAAAATCCGTCGATCAATAAAATTAAGCTTGAGATTAGAAAAAGCAGAATAGCGCCTGAACAGAGAGTGAGGCGCAGCCATTTTCGATGTATCCGGCGCGTGAAGAGAAAAAGTAGAATTGCGATGAATGGTGCCGCAAAGTAAACGAGATGATTCCAAATCTCTGAAATATCCATGAGCAAGTTGCTCCTTTAATAAAGATGAATCATTCTATCGCCGCTCGCGAAAGAAATTGCGCAACAAATCCGCCGCCTCATCGGCCAGAATTCCTGTCTCCACCTCTATTTGATGGTTGAGCTGGGGGTGGTTGAGCACGGAAAGCACCGAGCCGCAAGCGCCTGCCTTGGGATCGGCGGCGGCATAAACCAGCCGGTCAATTCTGGCATGTATCATGGCCCCGGCGCACATGGCGCAGGGCTCGAGCGTTACATAGAGCGTGCAGCCGGAGAGGCGATAGTTGCCGATGGCAGCGGCTGCCGCGCGTAATGCGACGATCTCGGCGTGGGCCGTGGGGTCCAGCTCGCGCAGCACGCGATTTTCGCCGCGCGCGATGATTGCCCCGTCAAAGACCACCACCGCGCCAATGGGCACCTCGCCCGCCTTCCCGGCCAGGCGGGCTTCTTCGAGCGCGGCTTCCATGGCTATGCGATCGTCGATCATGGCTTCAATGGTAGCGCCGCGGGGTCCCCACGGATTTGGGGTCCCCGACGAGCGATCTTTGCTCGTTGGGGTGAACAGACAGGTCTTCGTCCGTGGGGTGTTCAGCGGGCTGCTGCTGGGTCATGCAATGCAGCGTGCCCAGTCCCCAGACAAGATCGACGCTGTGGATGCCGATGACTTCGCGGTCGGGAAAAACCTCGGCCAGCGTGTTCAGAGCGATGCGGTCGTTGGGATCGTGGAAGGTGGGAACCAGAATAAGATTATTGGCGATGTAAAAGTTCGCGTAGCTGGCCGGAAGGCGCTGGCCGCGGAAAATGACCGGCCGTGGCATGGGCAGCTCGACTACAACGAACTGCTTGCCGTCGAGGGTGCGCGCCGCCTTGAGCCGTTTTAGATTTTCGGCCAGCGGCGCGTGGTTCGGGTCGCTCATGTTCGGCTCGACGGCGGCCACAATCGTCGTTGGTCCGATAAAGCGGGCGATGTCGTCGATGTGGCCGTGCGTATCGTCGCCAACAATGCCGCGATTCAGCCAGATGGTCTGATCGATGCCGAGATAGTCGTGAAAGGCCCGCTCCAGTTTTTCGCGGCTCACGCCGGGATTGCGCTGCTGGACTTCGCTCAACTGGCACTCTTCAGTGGTGAGCAGAATCCCCGCGCCGTTTACATCGATGGAACCGCCTTCGAGGACGATGCGGTGCTCACGGCCATCTTCTAACTCAATCGCCGGTTTCCACTCGGGGCAGCCGAGCAACTTCGCCACGCGCCCCGGCAGCTTATCATCGAGCGGCCAGTCGGAGTACTTGGCCCAGGCGCTGAACTTCCAATTCGTCAGGCCGACCTTGCCTTCCGCGTTGCGAACAAAGATCGGCCCGGAGTCCCGCGTCCAACTGCGATTGGTGGGCCACGCGTGGAAGCTCACGCGGTCGAGATTCGCTCCGGCACGCTCCAGAATGTGCTGCGCACGGCGCTCTTCCTTCGCGTTCTCCACGATAAGATGCACGCGCTCGTGCGCGGCAAGCAGGCGCACAATCTCCGCGTATACCGCAGGGATGGCCTGAAACTTGCCCGGCCAGTCCTCGGGGTTATGCGGCCAGGCCAGCCAGGTAGCCTCGTGCGGCTCCCACTCGGCGGGCATGCGATAGCCCAGCTCACGCGGCGTTTTTTCGGGCAAATAAGCAGGCATTTCTACTTGGAATCTCCATCCGCCGGCCGCGCGTTTGCCGAATCGAGAAAGCGTTGGGTAATCGGCGCGTAAGCGTCGATGCGGCGGTCGCGCAGGAAGGGCCAGTTGCGGCGCGTCTCTTCGATCAGCCCCAGGTCGATCTCGCCGATCAGAATTTCTTCCGCATCGTGCGAGGCCTTGGCGATCACGCGGCCAAAGGGATCGGACAAAAAGCTGCCGCCCCAAAACTCGATTCCCTGCCCCAAGGCGCGATTGCCCTTGACGTCTCCATGCTCAAGGCCGACGCGATTGACGCCGGCCACATACACCCCGTTGGCGATGGCGTGCGCCCGCTGAATCGTCTGCCACGCGTCATACTGCGCCGCGCCGAACTCCGCCTTCTCGGCAGGATGCCAGCCGATGGCGGTGGGATAGAACAAAACCTCCGCGCCCTGAAGCGCCGTAAGCCGCGCGGCCTCCGGATACCACTGGTCCCAGCAAACCAGAGTGCCCACGCGGCCAAAAACCGTGTCCACCGCCTGAAAACCCAGGTCGCCGGGAGCGAAATAATACTTTTCGTGGTAGAGCGGGTCATCGGGAATGTGCATCTTGCGATAGACGCCTGCAATAGCCCCGTCGGCGTTCATGGTAACGGCCGTGTTGTGATACAGTCCCGGCGCGCGGCGCTCAAAGAGCGAAGCGATGATTGCGACTTTCAACTCGCGAGCTATCTCGGCCAGTTTAGCCGTGGATGGACCCGGAACCGGCTCGGCCAGGTCAAAGAGCGCAAGCTCCTCGCGTTGGCAAAAGTACTGCGTGCGGAAAAGTTCCGGCAGACAGACGATGTTAGCGCCCCGCCGCGCCGCCTCGCGGATGTGGCCGATGGCCGAGGCAAAGTTGGCTTCCGGCTCTGCGCCCATGCGCATCTGCACCAGCCCCACTTTGTATTTGCGCATCTTTGCCATGGATCGCTGCACATTCCTCCACACTCATGCGGCAAGGCCAACCCCGCAGGCAGGATTGGCCCCGAAACTCCGCCGAATGCAATCCCTACTCTTCCAGAATCAGAACGGCGGCGGCAATGGTGGTGGTCCACTTGCCGCGTTTGTCGCCCACGGCAGATTGCGTCACGTTGCTGGTGCGGACAATCTTGTTGGAGATGCGATAAATCTCCTTTTTCTCGTCCCAGCTCTTGTCCGGATCGAATTCCACGTCCAGTGTGGTAGCCAGCATCTCTGCCGCTATCTCCTCGGCGTACTCGCCGGCCTGCTCCTCGGTTTCGCCAAAGCTGTGATGCTCGCTCAGGTAGCCGTAGGTGTTCCTATCCGCGGGAATGGCCACCCCGATGCTGGAAACCAGCAGCCGGTGCGGCTCGCGCGTCGAGTTCTCCGCAATCACCGCAAAAACCACCTCGCCGGGACTCACCAATTTGAGCCCTTCCTTGCGCGGGATCAGCCTGCAATTCGGAGGAAAGATGGAGGAGACGCGGACCAGATTCTGCGAGGCGATTCCCGCATCCCGGAGGGCCAGCTCAAAGGAGGTCAAGCGCTCCTTGTGTCTGCCTACGCCCTTGGTGAAAAACAGCTTTTTCGGGACCATGCTTTTTCCCAATTTCGATATATCCTCCCTGGCTTTGAAGTTGTGACTCTGGGGAAAGGTTCCCGGATGAGTTTAACGCATTCTGACGGGAGTCAACAGGTTTTGCGAAGAATTTATCAACCATCGGTGCGGATCAAGCCTGCCCGCCCCGGCCCGCTCCGGCCTGAGCCAGTTAAAGCCGCCGCAATTTGAGGGGAAATATTTCGGATTCCAGCAGCGGATTGACCCACCGCAGCCCCGGAAAGCGCGCAAAATTGCGGTCGGTGGTGTGCAGCACGCCGCCGTATTCAATGGTGAGCGCCGCCAGTTGCGCATCGGTCACCATTGGACCTTTAGCCTGCCCCTCAACCAGCATCCTCTGGAAGTGGGACCAATGACGCTCTCCGGGTACCAATAGACGCACATTTTTCAACTCCATCCACTGCTGCACAATGCCAATTGCGTTGTTCGTTGGAAAGCGATCTCCAGTCAGCCGGGAGTTGGTAGTAATTCGGATAAAAGCTGAGACGGTCTGCCACGGCAGACCTACCAATTCGGTCGAGGAAACAACGTTCCCCAGCCAATTCCGCGCGGCATGGTGCTGAACCGCCTCGGAATCATAGGCGTAAATCAGCAGATTTGCGTCCGGGACAATCAACGGTGGTACGGTCCTTCCAGCTCCTCGAGCAAGGCTGAGACACTTCCGTCATGCCGGTCTAGCATTTCGCTGACCCCGAGCGGAAAGGGCGTCACTACAAAGGGCTTCTTGTCCGCTTTCTGCCGCGAGTTCATCAGGCCCAGGCGGAGCAGAGTGTTCACCGTGCCCTTGAAGGAGTCGCCCGAGCGCCGCTG